>F144_Wood_Sandpiper__coassemble_32_pt1 | contig 32824 bp, 33 predicted proteins | sample F144_Wood_Sandpiper__metabat2_low_PE_003 | metagenome-assembled genome bin F144_Wood_Sandpiper
TAGAAAGGAGAAGTATGATATCTGTATCAAGTGTACAAGAATATCATACAAGGAAAATAATATGAAGAGCAGATTATTATCTTTTCTTGGTAGTATTGTATTTTTATTTTCAAGCGTTGGAAATAGAAGTGCTTCAGTATTTGGTTGGTATGAGCCTAAATAGTGTTAGGAGGAAAATGCATACACTTTGCAACAAAGTAAGGGAGACAGTTTAAAGTATAATTTAGATAAAGTTTGTAATCGTGATTAAATATAACAAGTTTATTATGTAAAAGGTGGTATTAAATAATATCATAGTCTGAAGGAGGACATAAGATGAAAAAAATTATAAAATTATGTTTTAGTATAGCTGTATGCTTTTCCTTATTCGCATTCCCAATTGATGCAAATAGATCAGAAATACATATTATAAATGAAGAAGTACCTTTTGATGAAGTAAGTGAACCAATGACTTATGATGAAATGATTACTCAAATTGCCATGAATGAAGGAATTACTTTTGAAGAAGCAGAAAGAAAACTAGGACCTCAATCTCGAGATGCGAGATTGGGAACATATAGAACTCTATATCAAACGATTGTAGTAACTTCTGTGTATAAACCTCAACTACGATTTTATGTAGAAACATCAGAAAGCGGTTCGTTCCACGGAATTTTGTCAATTGAATATGTCAATATGAACAGAGCATACAATGGCATTTCTAAACAATTTTCTGGTACAGTTGCTTATGTATTAACTGATCCTAATAATATTCATTATTCAATTGATGGTGATTTTTTCAATAATGGATCAACTACTACTTCTTTGGGAGGAAGTGTCAATATTGGTGGTTTTGGCTCCTCTAGTTTTACAGTCTCATCAACTACATCACACTATGCGTATTGTTCTGATTCAGGTGATAAGTATTGGTAATGGATAAGATTAAGAATAAGTGTTTAATTGAAAGAGATACAAGTATAAAAGCGAATTTCGACTATTAGCTTTTATCAAAATAAATTGAGAAAACATCATACTTTATGACAAAACGTTAATATCAATTATTAAATACAATTAACGTGGTTTAATGGAATGTTCCTAAGAAAGGAGATATAATAATTATGAAGAAGAAATACTATTATTTTATATTTGGAGTTTGTAGTTTTATTGTTCCAGTAATATTAGGGGAAGGATTTTATATTGGTAAACTTTGGCTTCCTAGCTTTGATGTTTCAGTTGCCATGGAATTATTGATTAGATACGTGGGAATAATGATGGCAGGATACTTATTTTTTAAAGGATTCACCTATGAAGAAGACCAAAGAAATAACAAGAATTGAGTATAAGGTAACTAATAACTTAAAAAATATGTGCTCCATTTTTGTGGATTACCAAAGAACTAGTTGATGAAAATAACAGGAGTTAGACAAGAAACCGTAGGTTATGTATCACTTATAAGTGAATTACAAATAATCTACGTTTTTTTATATATCATCCTAATTATTCTATTAATTTTAATTCAATTGTATAAAAAGAGGAACTCCTAGGAATTCCTCTTTTTGATTAAACTACAATATTAACTACTTTACCACGAATAACAATTACTTTCTTGATTTCTTTACCATCGATTTGTGCTTGAACACTTGGTATAGCAATGGCTTCTTGTTTAATGAAGTCCTCACTAGCATCCTTAGCACAAGTGAATTTACCACGAAGTTTTCCATTGACTTGCACAACAACATCAATTTCATCTTCAATTAATTTGCTTTCATCGTGAGTAGGCCATGGTGTATAAGCAATGGTTGTATTAGGATGATTCATAGCCCATAATTCTTCTCCTAAATGAGGAGCAAAGGTTGAGAACATCTTAATAAAGCCTTCAGCATATTCACGGTAGATAGTTTCTGCTTTATAGCATTCATTAATAAAAATCATCATTTGTGATATCGCTGTGTTCAAGTTTAATGTTTCAATATCATTGGTAACCTTTTTCACAGTCGCATGATAAACTTTATCTAAGCTTCCATCATTCGTATCACGAATCTTATCATACTCAGTGAATAGACGATAGACACGGTCTAACCATTTACGTGAACCATCTAGTCCTTGAGTACTCCAAGGAAGTGCAGCTTCAAGAGGCCCCATGAACATTTCATAGACACGTAATGAATCGGCCCCGATAGATTCAACAATTTCATCAGGGTTAATAACATTACCACGTGATTTCGACATCTTTTCGTTATTTTCACCGAGTATCATTCCTTGGTGGAATAATTTAGCAAATGGTTCTTTTGTAGGTACTGCTCCACAATCATAAAGTACTTTATGCCAGAAACGACTATAAAGTAAATGAAGGACAGCATGTTCAGCTCCTCCAACATATAGATCAACAGGTAACCAGTGTTCTAATAGTTTTGGATCAGCTAAGATAGCATCATTTTTAGGGTCTATATAACGCAAATAATACCAACAACTGCCTGCCCATTGAGGCATTGTATTCGTTTCTCTTTTACCTTTAACACCATCAATTTCGATATTCATCCAATCCTCGCAATGAGAAAGCGGAGATTCACCCGTATCATTTGGTTTAAAGTTCTTGGTTGCTGGAAGTTCTAGTGGTAATTCATCTAATCCAACACTCAGCATTCTGCCATCTTCTAAATGAACAACAGGAATTGGTTCACCCCAATAACGTTGACGAGAGAATAACCAATCACGAAGTTTATAGGTTGTTTTAGCTTCTCCACAGTGATGTTCACTTAAATATGCAAGCATTGCTTGAATTGCATCTTCTTTGTTTAAACCATCTAAGAATCCTGAATTAATATGTAGTCCATCTTCAGTATAAGCAGCTTCATCTATATTTCCACCAGCTAGTACTTGGACAATTTCTAGGTTGAATTTCTTAGCGAATTCATAGTCACGTGTATCATGAGCAGGAACTGCCATAATAGCTCCTGTACCATAGCTCGCTAAAACATAATCTGAAATCCAAATTGGAACTTCTTTACCATTAACTGGATTAATGGCATATGCTCCAGTAAAAATACCACTCTTATCTTTATTTAGTTCGGTTCTTTCTAAATCTGACTTAGAAGCACAAGCCTTCTTATAAGCATCAATTTCAGCCTTATGCTCATCCGTAGCAATTTCATCTACGAATGGGTGTTCAGGTGCCATAACGCAGTATGTAGCTCCAAAAAGGGTGTCACAACGCGTTGTGAAGACAGTGAACTCTTTATTCGTGTCCTTTATCTTAAAAATGACATTAGCCCCTACTGATTTACCAATCCAATTGATTTGCATCTCTTTGGTAGATTGTGGCCAATTACATAAATCTAAATCTTCTAATAAACGTTCAGCGTAAGCTGTAATCCTTAGTACCCATTGACGCATAGGACGGCGTACAACAGGGAAACCACCACGTTCACTCAATCCATCAATAACTTCTTCATTAGCTAACACAGTGCCTAGTTCTGGACACCAGTTCACAGGAATTTCATCAACATAAGCTAATCCAGCATCGAATAATTTAGTGAATATCCATTGAGTCCATTTATAGTAATCTGGGTCGGTTGTGGAAATTTCACGATCCCAGTCATAAGAAAAACCAAGAGATTGTATTTGATCACGGAAATGATCAATGTTCTTTTTCGTAAACTCCGCAGGATGATTCCCTGTATTAATTGCAAACTGTTCAGCAGGCAAACCAAAAGCATCCCATCCTATTGGATGTAATACGTTATACCCTTGCATTCTCTTCATACGTGATATTACATCTGTCGCCGTATACCCTTCAGGATGCCCAACATGTAACCCATTTCCACTTGGATAAGGAAACATATCCAATACATAATACTTAGGCTTAGAAAAATCATAAGTATCACAAGCAAACGTCTTATTGTCTAACCAATACTTTTGCCATTTCTTCTCAATCGTTAAATGATCAAAATTCATAATAAATCCTCCTTTTCATAAAAAAAACGTCCTCATCTAAGGACGTAGTTATACGCGGTACCACCTTAGTTCATAGATTACTCTATGCCCTTCATTCTTATCCGATAAGGCTGGTTTAGCCAAGAGCTCCTTAGCAAGTTCATTAATGATCTGTATATCGGTTTCCATCAATGCCGACTTTCTCTATTACAATCAATAACTACTACTCTAAATCATCGCTATTACCTAATAAGGATACCAATTTTAAGTCTTCTTGTCAATCATCAATCTTAAAATGAAAATGTGATTAAATCTGTTCTGACTAATTCCTTAACATCGCCCGAGGCTAATTCGTTACTAATAAAGAAACGTAATTCAATTTGATTACTCAATAAGGTAGTGTTACTATCATTTTCAATACCAGCAATTAAGCATTTTGCGATTGCTTTTGCTTGCGGTAATACGACCAAATTCATTAATGCAGGACTTTGTTCACCATTAATTGAAGAATGACATCGTTTGTGCTATTAAATATCAATCCTTCTATATTCACAATCAATTCAGATTCGTCATATAGCACTCGTGGTTCGATATGCCATATCTAATGTTGGAAGTTCTTCCTTGACTTCTTCATTGGGTTTTATTTCTTCTACCTTCTCAATTGGCTTACCACAAGCACGTAACAGTAAAGTAAGTAAACATAATAGTAAAGTGATTCTTTTCTTTTCCATGACAATCACCTAATCTAATCTTTATATTAATTATATCATGAAGTTATAACCATTACAGGAGAAAAAAGAAGAAGTTGCCTTCTTCTTAATTACCTTATTTCTTAGCTACATATTTACGAATATCTAGTGCAACGGCAACGATAATAACGATACCTTGAACTATGTATTGGTAAGAAGTATTTACTCCTAAGAATTGTAGTGATAGTTTCAATAACTCAAAAACTAAAACTCCAAGTAAGATTCCTGAAACACGTCCAACCCCTCCATTAGTAGAAACTCCACCAATGGTACAAGCGGCAATTGCTTCAAGCTCCCAACCAACTCCTAGACCAACTGATGCTCCTCCTGATTTAGCGGCAAGTAAGATACCTGCGAAACCATAAAGCATTGCAGCAGTCGTATAGATTCTTATTTTAGCGAATTTAGTGTTAACTCCGGATACTTCCGCAGCATTTTCATTTCCACCAATTGCATACATGTATTTACCATGACGAGTTTTATTATAGATAAACCACATAATAACTCCAATAATAATGGCATATATCAATAGATAAGGGATATAGTATTCGCCAAATAGCGGTATTTTACCAGAGGCCATCGCTGTATATTTGGGTTGTAAAGCACCGATTGGTTGTGATTTAGTGAATACTAAACAGATACCATAAACCAATGTTTGCATACCAAGCGTTGCGATGAAAGGTGGTACATTAAAGAACGAAATTATAATACCGTTAACTAGACCAATAATTGCACATATACCAATTGTAAGAAGAATAACAGCAATTAATGGATATTCTTGAAGCCATGGTAAGTATTTATTAGCATAATCAGGTTGTTGAAGTAGAGCAGCTGCAATACAGGCTCCAAATCCTACAACACGCCCAGCAGATAAGTCAGTTCCTTTAGTGATTAAACATCCTGAAACCCCTAAAGCTACTAAGAAACGCACTGATGTATTACTTGCAAGGTTAACAAATGATCCCCAAGAGAAGAAATTATCCTTCGTCAAGCCGACATAAGCAACCATTAAAATTAATACTACGGTAATGGCATTGTCTTCTAAGAATTTCCCAACGCTCTTAGCTGTAATTTTTTTTGTGTCCATATTTAATTAATCCTCCCGTTACATAAATTGCGTTGCAAGGCTCATGACTTTTTCTTGAGTTGCTTCTGCACCATCAAGAATACCACTTAAACGCCCTTCGCACATAACCATTACTCGATCTGACATACCTAATAGTTCAGGCATCTCAGATGAAATCATGATGATGCTCTTACCTTGCGCTGCTAGATCAGCAATAATTGTATAAATCTCAAACTTAGCACCAACATCAATACCCCTTGTTGGTTCATCAAGAATCAATACATCTGGATCATTAGCAAGCCAACGAGAGATAATAACCTTTTGTTGGTTTCCCCCAGATAATGATTGAATCTTTGTTTTACTATTTGGTGTCTTTATACTAAGCTTCGCAACATTATCTTTCACAAGCTTTTCAATTTTGCGATTATTTAATATAAAGTGATAATCTAAATAATTATCTAAAGATGCAATGGATACATTATCAGCAATGGATAGAATTCCAAAAATCCCTGTACCACGACGGTCTTCCGTCAAGAGCGCAATTCCATTACGAATAGCATCTCGAGGCTGTTTGATATTTAAGTCTTTTCCTTTATAAGTAACTTTTCCCGCAGTTTTTAAACGCATTCCGAAAAGTCCTTCCATTAATTCCGTTCTTTGTGCACCAACCAATCCACCAATACCTAGGATTTCTCCTTTTCTTAAATTAAAGGATACATCATTAAATGATTTAGGATTAGGTGATGTAAAGTTCTTGACTTCTAGAACTACTTCCCCAGGAGCATTAGTTCTAGCTGGGAAACGGTTAGTTAACTCACGACCAACCATTTTCGTTATAATTAAGTCAGTGGTTAGTTCCTTCGCTGGCCATGTACCAACATATTTACCATCACGCATGATCGTAACTTCATCAGAAATTTTTAAGATTTCTTCCATCTTGTGTGAAATATATATTATAGCAACGCCTTTTGCTTTTAATTTCTCAATAATTTCAAATAAACCAGCAACTTCATTTTCAGTTAATGATGATGTCGGTTCATCCATGATTACAATCTTCGCATCGACAGAAACAGCTTTCGCAATTTCACAAGATTGCATTTGTGATACTGAAAGATTTCCTAATTTTTCAGTAGGAGAAAATTTCAAATTGACTTCTTCTAACAAAGCTTTTGTTTCTTCATACATGCGATGATGATCAATTACTTTAATTGGTCCATAGGATTTCAACGGATATCGTCCACAGAAAATATTTTCGGCAACACTTCTTTCCGGAATAGGTTGTAACTCTTGATGAACCATGGCAATTCCACGATGTAGTGCATCATTTGCATTAGCAATCTTAACAGGTTCACCTTGATAGATAACTTCTCCCTCATCCATTGAGTAAATACCAAATAAGCATTTCATCAAAGTAGACTTTCCAGCACCATTTTCACCCATTAATGAATGAACGGTTCCAGGTCTAACATGAAGTTGAGCACCATCAAGTGCCTTAACACCGGGGAAACTTTTTTTAATGTTATTCATCTCTAAAACATAGTTTTCCATATTAACCTCATTTCTCCCTATTAGATAAAATAAGTGTGCGCGAACGCACACTTATTACTAACTATAACTTGTTGTTTTATTCTTTAACGATCTTAACGTAGTCTACAGAATAAAGTTGGTCTAATTTTTCACCGTTGATAACTTTAATTGCACAATCAACAGCTGTGTGAGATTGTCCAGTAGCGTCATTTAATACAGTTCCAGTCATTCCACCTTCATCAACTAATTTAAGAGCTTCAGGAAGAGCGTCAACTCCTACTAAGTAAATATCTTTACCAACAGTACGTCCAGCAGCAGTAATAGCTTGGTAAGCTCCTAGAGCCATTCCGTCGTTGTTAGCGAATACTACATCTAATTCACCAGCGAATTGAGTTAATGCGTTAGCAGTAATTTCTTGACCTTTTGCTTGGTCCCAGTCACCACGTTGCATAGATAATAATTCATTAGGAACTCCAGCATCAGTCAATGCTTTAACTGAGAATTCTGTACGGTATTTAGCATCTACGTTTTCAGGGTCACCTTGAATCATCAAGTATTTAACTGTTCCGTCGCCATTAGCGTCACCTTTGTCAGGTAATGCAGCAATAATTTCACCTTGGAAAGTTCCTGATTGTCTTGCATCAGCACCTACATAAGTAGATTTTTCTGGGTAAGATTCTAATACAGAAGCTTCTGGTTCACGGTTAATATAAACCACAGGAATTCCAGCTTCTTTACACATGTCAGTAATTGTTTGTGCTGAAGTAGATTGTACTAAGTTAGCAATAATTACATCATATTTAGCTGTAATCCAGTTTTGAATTTGGTTTGTTTGTTCAGCTTGGTCGCCTTTACCATCTTGAACGTCAACTGTGTAAGTTACTTCATCAGTATTTTTAGTTTTGAAGTAAGCTTGTAATTCTTCACGATAAACTGTCATGAAGTTGTCATCAAATTTATAAATAGCAACCCCAACTTTAACTTCTTTAGGTCCAGTTGTATCCGCTGGTTTAGTTGAGCATCCCACAACTCCTAAAGATAAAACACCCACTGCTAATAATGTTAATAATCTCTTTTTCATATTTCCTCCTGTATCGTTTTTCCTAAATGAAAAACATATTTGAATACGCTTTCATTATAGCAATTCCATACTAAATGTCAACGCATTTTTTATTTAATAAAATGCAATCCAAAAGTTTAAATGTTCCAAAAAATGGTAATAAGTTTGATTTAATCGTCTTATTTGCACTTTGCAATTTATGAAATTTACTTTTATATTTTATAAGATTTCTTAATTTTTTTCTAAATGACTTTTACGCCTCCAAGATTTCTAATCTTAAGAACATAACAACTTCCTTCTCCATAAATATCTTCCATTGCTTTTTTAAATCTTGCAACTTCATTTTCTTTCACGAAGGCTTGAATAGTTCCAGCGAAACCACCACCATGAACACGGTAGGCTCCAGATGAACCTAGAAGATGTTCAGATACAGCTAATCCAATAGAAACAGGTTGATTATGTGCTTCAATATTTGCATAAATGTTTTGTAAATACATGAATGAACTTCTTCCACTCTCTTTTATAATCTTCATAAAGTTATCGATATCACCCTTTGCTAAGCATTCATTTAATTGGTCAACACGTCTATTTTCGGAGAATAAATGAATAGCACGTAAAACGGCACGGTCGCCGACCTTTTCACGAATTTCTTTAATTTTAGTATAGAATTCATTTTCATCACAATGAGATAGTACTTCTTTACCTAGATATTTAGCAACAGCCTTCATTTCAGCAGGTACAGCAGCATACTCTGGTGTTAAATTGGCATGATCTCCCTTAGTATCAGTAATACATAATTGATATCCAGTTTCATCAAAATCAAAGTCTAGTTTCTTAACAACAGGCTCTGTATTATCATAAAAATCAATGGAAATAAAACCACCTACGGAACAAGCGCATTGGTCCATCAATCCACATGGTTTCTTAAAATACACATTTTCGGCGTATTGAGCTACTTGAGCAATCAATACAGAATCAATTTCACCATGATTATATAGATGAGAAATAATTGTACCTATTAATACTTCAAAAGCTGCTGAAGAAGACAAACCCGAACCACTTAAAACACTTGATGTCATCACTGCTTTAAAGCCACCTATATGATAACCCAATTCCTTTAAACGAGCAGCCACACCACGAATAAGCGCCTCAGAAGTTCCTGCTTCATCATCATGAATTGTTAAATCATTTAAATCGACGGGTTTAATCTCAAAACCTTCAGACACAATTGTTACGATATGATCATCTTTAGCCACTACCGCAATCGCATCTAAATTAATAGAAGCAGCTAAAACCTTCCCACATTGATGGTCCGTATGATTACCACTCACTTCACTTCTTCCTGGAGCAGAATAAATTTCAACTTCACCTTCTTTAAAAATACTTGTATAGCGATCAAGTAAGTCCGTATAACGTTTCACTTGTTTACCATATTCCACATCATCGCATAGATAGACTTTATGTAAAATATCTTTACCCTCTTGAGTGGTTAATAATTGCTTAATTTCATTGATTGTTTTCATGTTAGTTTTCCCTTTCAAATGTAAGTGTTGTTGAATGATGATAAAGTTCATTCGCCTTTAATATTGATGTCTTATTTAATCGATGAATAGCATCTGGTATATTTTGGAATTCAATAGCTACCCCATCTCTTGCTTCATAGATAGAATTTCCTTTTCCATACTCATGATTAAACCAATTCGCTGTATAAATCTGAACTCCTTCTTGACTTGAAGAAAAAGTAATCGAACGTTTACTTTCAGGATCACGTAAAATAACTTGATTTTTCTTATCATTAAAGACAAAGTGGTGATCATAACCATTTCCATTCTTAAGGTGTAAATTATCCTCATTGATTCTTTCACCTATAGTATGAAATTCTCTAAAATCAAACGGAGTCATCTCAACACGACTCACATCAAGTGCTAAACCTGTTTCATCACAACCAGCATATTCATCAGCTTTAATCATTAATTCTAAATCATTCGCAGTTCCTTTACCCTCACCCTTCAAATTATAGTAAGTGTGATTCGTAATATTACAGATTGTATCCTTATCACTTGTTGCATCATAATCCATACTCAACACATTTCCTTTTAGCTTATATGTAACACTTAACGTCAAATTACCTGGATAACCCTCTTCCATATCTTTTGAATGATAAGTTAACTTCAATGTGTCATCACCGATAATTTCACTATCAAAATATTGACACGAGAAATTATCAATTCCTCCATGCAAGTGATTGGGTCCATTATTAATCGCTACTTTATAATCAACACCATTTAGAGTAAATTCTCCTTTAGCGATACGATTAGCACAACGACCAACAGTAGCTCCATAATAAATATTCCCTTTATCAGCTAAATAGCCTTTTAAATCATCAAAGCCAAGTACGATATCCACGCCATCATTCATCATAATAGAAACAATTGCAGCTCCATAATTCGTGATTTTAACACATACTTCATCACTGCTTAAGGTAAATAGTTTAGCTTCATGAATTCCCTCATTAAATGGTTCTTGCGTAATTTTAAGTGACATAGTCCCACCTTATTTCCTTTCCCACTTTTATTAAAGCGTTTACATTACAAAAACAGTATACCATTATCAAATATATTTTTATAGTATTGACAACAAAAAAAAGATAACCGCTTTAGTGGTTATCCAAGGATTAAAGTATAAATCAAATTAAATAGATAGAAAGCTAATAAGGATGCTAGTGCATAGCGCATACTAACTCCACCTTTATTTCTTATTTTCTCTAGTTTAACTTCATCACTTTGTCCTTCCTGTTCAATCAATATTTTATTGATTTGTCGTTTTGAATCATAGCGATAAAGTGGATAAAACAAAGCACCTTCTACTAACCACAATATAACTAATAGTTCCATTGGCACTTGAATAAAAAAGAGAAAGAAACATAGTATAATACCTATTCCAATCATTTTGCGATAGAAATAATAATAGGGTCCCCAAAACATAGCCCAGAAGCTAATATAGGCTGTTTTACTACGATAATAGAATTCATCACTACCACAATAAGCTCTTTCGCATTCTTCTTCAAACGAGAAAGAAGGTAACCCTCTTGCACCAATTGAGTCTATAACATATTCTTCATTATTGTCCATAGTCCACCTCTTTTGATATTTTAGCTTATATAAAGAAAAATCGCAAGTGCGGTTCTTCTTATTATCTCAACATAATTCGCCAATTATCCACGAATAATTCTCCTTCTTTCATAATAACTTCCCTGTTTTCTATCTCTACTGCACGGATATCTTCAAGATGATTTTCATTTGTTCTTCTTAATGAGGCTAATCAAATTATTTATTATTGTAAAAGAAACTCGATAAGTTGAACCTTATTGAATTAATGATTAATTAGAAAATAAAATGAACTGTATTATCTATAAAAAAGTGCGAAATATTATGTACTTCACACTTTAGTTCGATTAAATTTTATCTAAATATTCACTCTTTTTCTTGTCAAACTCTTCTTTAGTAATCAAGCGTTGTTCATATAATTCATTAAGCTTAATCAGTTTTTGATTAATGTTATCATCAGATTTACTTTCTCCATGATCATCAATGATAATTTGAGAAGTCGCAATTCCTTTCTCTGAAAAAAGGCTTATTACGTTTACTCCTGTTATCACAACAGCTATTAATGTCCAGAAGATACCGAAAACACCAAATGTTGGAATAACAATAAACAAACCAATAAAACAAAAGATAACGCCTCCGATTGAACCAACCATTGACTGTGCTTTTGTAGGAACTACTCTTACTCTTTTCATGTTGTCTACCTCACTTTGTTATATTCTATCATAAATCATATTTTATTATCTGTTTATGATAAAAGTGTCATTGTTTAACTAAATATTCCACCGTTATATTTATATTGAGCATACACCATGATGGATATCCCTATAGCAAAACCAAGAAAAATAATTAACACCGAGGCATTTTGTAAGAGTAGGTTAATACCTACAAATACCAGAAACCCTAATGCTATTATCAATAATCCTAATCCGATGGTTTTAACATAAGCATCAACATCTTGAGGTTTAATCCTTTGTATATGATAATCATGCATTAAATTTATCTTCTTTTTAACGCCAATTGCATAAGCAAGAATAAGCATTAAAACACCTACTAGAGATATAATAAGATTTTCCATACTAGATTAGCTCCGCGCATCTTCTTTCGCCAACTAATTGATTATCTTCAATAAAGATTGTATGTTCATTTTCTTTAAACCATTTATATGTTTCTTTTAAACCTAACATAAAATCAATCGTTTTATGACTAACTTCATAAGCATTCGTTGTATCTAGGACAATATCCATGTTTTTGAAAGGGAAAAAATCTCTTGCATTTATTCCTGTTTTTTTGGTATCAATATAACGCAAAAATGCTTTCTTTCCTGTTACTTCTTCACAACAATGAATCCATTCGTTGAATGTAATCGGTTGTTTGTTAGCTACATTATATATTGCGACATTTCCACACACCTGTTCAAGACAGTTTAATACAGTATGAGCTAAGTCATTGACATAAATGAACTGAATTTTTGTCTCTCCTGCATCAGGTACATAAATAGGTAAATCGTTCACTAGGTGATGAAAAATCAAACTCTCTCTTTGTAAGTAGTTATGTTTTCCATAGACATAAGGCGGACGTAAAATAATTAGTTCAATTGGAGTATCTTTAAATTGTTCAATTAGGTAGTTCTCACCAGCTAATTTATTTACCTTATACTCATCCCAACTATCATTTCCACCTAAGCAATCGTCTTCTTTGATTGGTTGAACACATTTTTCAAAATCATAAACTGCTGAAGTACTAATGTATACATATTTTTTCAAATCACTAAACTCGAGTGATTGAACGACCATTTTTATTTGTTCAGCATTTTTAGCACTGACATCAATTACATAATCAAAGTCTTTTCCTTCAAGTGCTCTTTTTATTTGTTGTTCATCATTACGATCTGCAATCAGATTATTAACACCTGATAATAAATTAACTTCATTTCCTCTATTCAATGTTGTCACTTCATAATTAAAATAGACAAGTGATTTTACGATTGAACGTCCGATAAAATAACTACCACCTAATACCAAAACGCGTTTTGCCATTGCATTCACTCCTAACCATGTTTAAATAATTATAACATGAATTAATCTTATTTGTGAATTTTTTCTTCAGATTATATACAGTTTTTTTTTTTTTTTTGTAAAAATATAAATTCCACAGTTATTATCGATAAATAGGGCTGTGAAATTTACATCAATTACTTAATCAATGCGTCTTTATTTTTTATTATATGTCTTCATTGAAACAGCAAGACTCACAATACTTAGTCCTATGCACCAAGCAAGTGTCACCCATAAACGATTCCCCAAAGGTAAACCAAGCGTTAAAGCTCTAAGACTATCAATCATCGGTGTCATAGGTTGTAGTGCCGCAAACCAGCTAATTCCGCTTGGCATCGTGTCAACAGGACCAAACCCAGAACTCACAAAAGGCAAAATAAAGAGAGGAAACAGTAGTCCTGTTGCGCCTTCTACCGATTTTGAAATCGTACCACAAAGAACTGCGATTAGTGTAAATGTAATATTTATCAAAAAGAGAAGGACGATGATCAAAAACCAATCTGTAAATTCTGCTTGTGGTTTAAAACCCAGAATGGGTGCTGTAGCTAGAATGATGATGCTTGAAATTAAACCTCGTATTAATCCAGCGCCAGTATGGCCAATTAACACAGACGACTTTGAAATAGACATACATCGAAAACGATCTACGATACCTTTACTCATGTCTGAAGCAACATTCATTGCTGAATATTGAGATGCTTGAGCGATACTTTGAAAAATAATTCCAGGAACAATAAAGTCAATGTAATTATAATCACCTACATCCGATATGCTACCAAATACTGTGCCGAATAAAAGAATTAAGCAAAATGGAATTAGCGTAGCTGTTAAGAGTGTTTCAGGATTTCGTAAAGATATAATTAAACAACGTTTAAACATTACCCATGTATCAAAGAATGAATTTCTATTAATTTTTTTCATGTTGATTTCTCTCCTTTTTTTCATCAATAAGCGTTAAAAACACGTCTTCTAATGAAGGCAAGTTTTGTTCTATACAATCAATAGAAATACCATTGTCGCTTAAGATCCTTATTGCTTCATTGGCTTTTATCTCCGTCTCAAAACTAAGTCGCACTCCTCTTTCTGGCATTATTTCCTTAAGATACTTTGGTGTTCCCTCAGCAATAATTCTACCGTCATGTAAAATAGCAATCTTATCAGCAAGATATTCAGCTTCTTTCAAGTATTGTGTAGTTAGAAATACGGTTTTTCCTCTCTTTGCTAAATCTTTTACCAAGTCCCACATAGCAATGCGATTTTGTGGATCAAGTCCTGTGGTTGGTTCATCAAGAAAAAGTACATCAGGATTTCCATTAGGCTCATAGCTATATCAAGTCTACGGCGCATACCTCCGGAGTAGGTGGAAACTTTTTGATTAGCTGCATCTTCTAGTCTTGAAAAAGACAGCCATTCATTGACGGTGCTTTTTAGGCTTGGTAAACATTTGAGTTGTCCAATAAGTGTTAGATTTTCTCTGCCTGTAAGTATTTCATCGACTGCCACAAACTGCCCTGTTAGGCTAATGCACTCACGTACATTATCGCCATTAATGGCTACATCAAAACCGTTAATAAAAGCACTTCCCCCATCAGATTTAAGTAATGTCGAGAGAATTTTTATCACCGTTGTTTTTCCAGCTCCATTTGAGCCTAGTAGGGCAAAAATGCTCCCCTTTTCAATTGCAAAACTGACATCCTTTAAAACAGCGTTTGTCTTGTAGGCTTTTTGTAACCTAGATACTTCAATAATTTTTTCTATCATGAAATTCGCCCTTCCTTATACATACGTATGTATGTAATAGCTGTAAATTTTACTGCCTATTAAAAGACAGTAAACTAGATTTATTCTTTTTTAAATTCATTTCTACCTATTGTAAAATAAATATCTTTCATTTCATCATCCATTATAGGAACTCCAAGTGATATTGAAAGTTGTTCGAAAAATAAAATTTTATCCTCGTATTCCTCGTAAGATACTTCCAATAAGTATGGGCTGAGCCATGAGGCAACAACCCAAGCAATCGTTTGCGATGCTTGTTTTGGGAAGAGCACAATCATGGAGCCATCTTTGTTTCCTTCAATCAATAGCTTTTCAATGTAAGTAGCCATTACAGTTATTTGGAAAATGATCTCGTTTTTAAAAACAATCGGGTCAATTGATAATTTCTTTATTTGCTCTCTCGTACTCTCGGTCATATCCAAGTGAGAACGCAAACTAAGTTTGGCTGCTAAGCGAAGTTTTTCAAGAGCATTCAGTCCTTTTTGTTTATAAGCTAGTAGATACGGGTTATCCTCATTTTCTTCAAAGGCTTTATACATAACTCCAGCAATCAATTCTTCTCGAGATTTGAAATAATGATAAAATGCTCCCCGTGTTACACCCACTTCCTTTACAACATCTTCAACTTTAACATTTTCCATTCCCTTTTCAGCAAAAAGACGCATTGCTGTTTCTAATATATCCTGCTTGGTCCTTTGTTCTGGATTATGTCGTGGCATACAACCGCCTCCTGTACATACATGTGTATGTACATTTGTCATAACCTTACCCTTTGCTTTTGTCAAGAGAGTTCATGTTACTTGGGACATCATATATAATAAAAAAAGTCTATCAAGTATCCTTAACCTCGATAAACTTTGTATCTACTAAGCTACTGCCATCGCCATTTCTTTGTTTAACAAGTAAGGGCGAAGATAAGCAACTGTTGAACTCATCGGCAAAATATCTGGATGAAGTTCAATATGTAATTCATTGATAATATACTCTCTTCTTCGGATTATTCGTTTCCATAACTCAGGTGCTTGCTGAGCTAATTCATCTCTCAGGTTTTCATCAGCAAGAGCGACAGTACACTCACAACTAACTCCAGCATAGCCACTCATTGAAGGAATGATATCGATTTGGAATAGCATGCCACTCTTGATAACTTCATTACTTCCATCATAGATTGGTGATGATAACCATTCTTCATCTGCAGTTAAGTGACCTGGACAAAGTTCCCAGTGAAACTTACTTTTTGGCAGTACATCTTCAATTAATTCATAGACATTGTTTCCTATGCAACCACAATGAACCTTCTCCAACCATGTCACGACTGCGTAGTAGTAGGGTTTCACTAGCACATCAATATAATCCTGTGAACCCTCTGCTAATTCACTAGCGTTGTGAACTGCATACCCTACTCTTGAAGATAATCCCCCTTTATAACCAATGGTTAAAGAAATATTATCTCCTAGTTTAACTGTATTATTGGTTGGATATAAATTAGCATTTATAAAACGTTTTCCTGCTGAAGCAATAGTAACAACACTATTTTTTTGTCCATAGGCATTTAAATCATTACCTAGTTCCATTTCACTGATTCCAAGTTCAAGATGATTCATCGCTTTAAGCACACAATCAGAAGCTAATGCTGCTCCGAATTCATAATGTTCAATTTCATTAACATTATTATTACAACGAACTCCGTGTTCACCAACAAAGAGGTATGTAGCATTGATAATACTTCCTGTATTCCTTACAATTGTTCTAAGTTCATCGACTATATAAGTAGGAACATCAAATAACTGAGCATTATTTTCATTGATACTCTTAAAATTCTTCCATCCAACTATACCTACTTTCAATCCTTCGCAAATTTGGGCTTTGCATAGAATAGTATGCATTGAATCATTATTTCCCATGGGCTGATTAGGTAATGAGAAGTGAGGAGCATGAATTGCTTTTGCTTCAATTCTTGAAAGAGCAACTTTATTTAAGTTTTCGTTACCCATAATCATAAAATTCTCATTCTTTCGATGAACAATGAGTAACGCTTCTTCAAATCGAGGAAGAAAACCAGTTAGGTACTCAAAGTTATTACCATGTTCAAGATCACCATAAATAACTAATGTATCTAAATTTTCTTCTTCCATTCTTGATAGTACCTTTTTATATCTCTCTTGCATTGTCATTTCACTTAGCATAACAGGTATATTACTACAGTCAGCGATTGGTTTAACTATCTCTTTATAATCTATCTTTTTCATGCCCATTTCCTCCTTATTGAATTGAACCTTATTTCTTACTTAAATCCATTATTAGGTGTAATAAAACATCCGCACCTTTTTTTATACTTTCATAATCTGTCCATTCTTCAGGACAATGTGAAACTCCATTTACACTTGGGACGTAAATCATATTTGTATCACAGAAATCTGTCATAATCATTGAATCATGCCCTGTACCATTATTGATAATCATATGAGAATATCCTAGTTCATCACAGATAGTTTCCATCTTTTTAACATTATCAGCACACATAATACTAGGTCCTGTAGGATTTTGATAATTAATACGAGTAATTTCTTCTAATTCAACTTTGATATTAAATTCATTACCTACCTTTACTAATATATCATGAATACATTGTTTGAAATCATTTTCTTCTACAATTTTTTTCGTGAATGTTCTTATCTCGATTTTTCCTTCTACAAATTCAGGAACAAATTGATTTGAGTTCGGTGTTATGTTCAACATTCCGACCATTCCCGTAACGTCAGGTCCCAGTGATTTTATTTTCTTATCAAATTCAGCGATAAAGTTAGAAGCTGCGACTAGGGCATCTTTTCGCTCATTCATAGAGGCAGTGGAATCGGCTGTTTCTCCATAGAATCGCACAGTGAAACGACCAATACCTGCTAAGTATTTAATTAAACCTATTTCAATATTCTCTTTTTCTAGGACAGGGCCTTGTTCAATGTGTAGTTCAACAAAGTTCTTAATTGAGCCTGGTTCTTTTTTTGCTGTTTCAAGGTTAGGAATTAATCCATATTCAGCCATCGCTTCTAATTTTGTTTGGTTAAAGCGATTCTTTACGGTAGCAAGTTCATGTTGAGTCATCGTTCCAACCATGGCTCTTGAGTTAGATACTCCCGTACTAGCACCAAATGTCCCCCCTTCTTCAGCATTCATTAAAATAAGTTCTAATGGATAATCGTTCACAATATTATTCTCATTTAGGACACGCATAACTTCCAATGCTGCAATGCTTCCTGCAACACCATCAAAAGCTCCTGCATTTACTACTGAGTCATAATGAGACCCAAACATAACAACTGGAGCCTCTTTCATAGTTCCCTCTTTTCTACCAAAAAGGGTGCCAAAGCCGTCTTCATATATATTTAAATTTAGTTTTTTCATTTCTTCAATAAGATATGCTTTTGCCATTTGATCTTCCTTGGAATAAGAGGAACGGGTTACACCGTTTCCTGGTGTTGAAGTATAAGTCGCTAATGTTTCAATATCTTTTTTAATTCTATTTTCTAATGTCTGCATTGTGTTCTCCCTCTTTATCTAAACCTTGTAAAAAGCCCAACAAAGCTGGGCTCCTTACAACTTTATTTACAAAACTTAATAGCAATTGCTTGATGATCTTTTATTGCTTTTAATTCCTCTTTTAATTCTATGGTTCTATTTGGAAATATAACAAGAACTGTTGAATCATAACCGAGCTTTTTTATTTCTTCAAGATCAATGGCAATTAATGGATCCCCTTGTTTAATTTTTTGTCCTTGAACTACATGAGGAGTGAATCCTTTTCCTTGTAATTCTACGGTATTAATACCAATATGAATCAAGTACTCTTTGCCATCATCACTCTCTATACCAACAGCATGGTTAGTTGGAAAACAGACAGTAACAGTACCACTCATAGGTGCATAGACCATCGAATCACACGGTATAATAGCAAAGCCATCACCCATCATCTTTTGTGCGAATACTGGATCATTGACTTTTTCAATTGCGATTAATTCTCCTGATATAGGAGCTAGAAAGTCTTCTTTTTTATTAAATAGATTAAACATTATTCTTAACTGCACGTTTTAATTCCGCAGCAGCTTTTTCTACTTTCGCTCCATAAACCACTTGAAGATTACTTTCATTAATCTTGATTAATCCTAGTGATCCTGTCGCTTTTAATAAGGTTTCATCAATATTGTTTGTATCTTTTAATACCAATCTTAATCGAGAGATACAGTTATCAATTTCAAGAATATTCTCCTTACCACCTAGAGCCTTCATGATTGATGCTCCAAGCTCAGTAATATCTAAACTACTCTCCACTTCATCTTCTTCATCTTCTCTACCTGGAGTCTTAATATTGAACTTAATGATAGCCCATTTAAATACAAAGAAGTAAATAAGTGCAAAGATAATACCAATAATAACGTTGATAATCCATTTTGTTTCAGTTCCTCTTAATACCCCAAAGAGCATCAAGTCAACTAAACCACCACCAGCATTCCCAATACATACACCTAATAACGTATTTATTAGGAAAGATAATCCAGCCATGAAAGCATGGAATAACCATAATAATGGTGAAATAAAGAAGAATGCAAATTCAATTGGTTCAGTAATACCTGTAAAGAAACTAGTTAATCCAGCTGCTAATAACATTCCCTTAACTTTATTTCTGTTTTTAGGAAGTGCTGTTTTATACATTGCGAAACAAGCAGCAGGTAAACCAAACACCATAAATGGATGTGTCCCTTGAGTTAAGAATCTTGTTGCTTCACGCATCATCTCCATATCAGGGTTTGAAGTCATTAATAATTGATTAAAGATATTTAATGCTCCAGATATTTGTTCGCCATCAATTAATGCAGTACCACCAATAGGAGTAAAACGAATTAATTGGTTTAGAATGTGATGTAATCCTGTTGGAATTAATAAACGTTCTAAGAAACCATAAATGAAGGTTCCAAAGGCACCAGCCGCTGCTAGTAGATTACCAAATGCATCAATTAGCATATTGAATAATGGCCAAACAAAGTACATACCACCAGCCAATAATGGAATGGTAATAACGATCATAATTGGAACAAAGCGTTTTCCACTAAAGAAACTGAATGCTGTTGGTAGTTGTGTTTCATGGAATTTATTATGAATCATTGCACTCCATAGACCAACAATAATTCCTCCGAATATTCCCATTCGATAAGTAAAGATTCCAAACACTGTATCATACACAGCATTTTGTTGTGTTGCTTTTAAGATATCCATACCATTACTTACCAAGTAGTCAATACTTGTAGTATCTGCGGAAATTCCTTGTGTTGATAAGAAAAATCTTATGGTTGTATGGAATAATACGAATCCAATAATTGAAGCAAATGTGGCGATTTCTTTGTCTTCTTTTGACATTCCCATTGCTACTGACATACAGAATAAAATAGGTAATAATCCAAATATTCCTCCAGCAAGGGCATTAACTAAACTAATAAATGAATTCACAATCCCTACATTAGCCAAAGCATCTCCAAATATCATTGGATTCTGCAAAGTTGATGCTAGTCCTAATAATAACCCGGCTGCTACGATAATGGATAATGGTCCCATCAAAGACTTACCAAGTTTTTGTATAAATGTTTTCATAATCTTCTCCTTTTTCTAAAATATAATCATGTGCGCACAATGTGTTCCCCTATCACGATTTCATTATCTCATATTCCATTTTTGTGTAAACCCTTTCAATCGGTTTAGAAAGTTTATTACTTTTATGAAATTTGTGACATTTTATGAAATTTATGACATCTACATCTAATTCAAACCTAAATGATTACTATTATGTAATTTTTTTTATATTATATATATTGTAAACTTCACTGGAATTAATTACCTCCTGTTTTAAATTGTATACAAAAATAAGAAAATCTTATATACTAAGGTATATCTTATCATTGCTAACAGGAGGTATACTATGGGTGCTAAATTTGATTTAGTGATTAATAAAAACTACACAAAACTAAACAACATTGATTTACATATACTAAATTACGTAGAGAATAATATGTCTTCATGTATTTCAATGAGTATTGCTGAATTAGCAAAACGTTGTGCAGTTTCTACCGCTACTATTCTTAGAACTACCCAGAAACTAAATTTTAGTGGTTACAGTGAATTCAAGTTTTTCTTAAAGAATGATTGTCTTAAGAATGAAGAAGAATTTATTGATCCTATTAAAGTTCTTAATCAAGATCTTTCTCAAACAATCAAGGTTTTCCAACAGAATATTCAAATTCAAGAAATCTATCAAAAAATGGCTGAAGCTGAAAATATATATGCTTATGGTACTGGACACGGACAACGTTTAATGTTGCAAGAACTTGCTCGTTGCTTCCTTAATGTAAATAAGAATATTATTCTTATTCCTACTTCTACTGAATTAAAAATAGTGAAAAAGTTCATGACAAAAAAAGACTTATTATTCATTGCTTCTTGGTCAGGGAGAATTGATAAATATAAGGAAACACTCATCAATTTAGATGTGTTAGGTATTCCTTTGATTTCAATTACTAACCTTAACAATAATGAATTATCTTCTTTATCTCGATATAATTTATACTTTCAAAGTACGAGCATTGATAAAGATATGAACATTAATCGTTCTTCTTATCTAACCTTACATCTAGTTTTACATTTACTTTATGATGGTTATATCGACTACCTAACTCATATAAAAGAATAAACGCCGGTTCAAGTGAGCCAGCGTTCTTTTATTTATTTTTTGTTTTTAATTCTTTGTACTAATTTAACTATTTCACAAACAACAACGGTTAAGAATGAGAATCCAATAGCCATGCATAAGTGAGTTACATCTAAAGGTACAAGTCTAAAGATATTAGCGAAGAAAGGCACACAAATAATGACTACTTGTAGAAGAGCTCCAACTGCGGCTGCTCCCCATAAGTATTTATTATTAAAGATACTCTTGCTAAAGATAGATTCTTGACTTTTAACATTAAAGCTATGGAATAATTGAGCAGCTGATAATGTAATAAATGCCATAGTCATACCGTAATCATGGGAGACACTTTCTCCAAATGCATAAGAGATTAAAGTAATAGTACCAATCATCAATCCTTGCCATACAATTTTAAACATAAATCCATTAGCAAAGAAATCTTCATCTTTTTTACGAGGCTTTCTTTCCATTACATCAGCTTCAATCGGTTCCATACCTAATGCAAACGCAGGTAGTGAGTCCGTAATTAAGTTTACCCATAATAGATGAATAGGCAATAATGGGATGCCGAAGCCACTCATTGGGAAGACTAATGAAATTAGTGAAGCTCCAAAGATTGTAACAACTTCTCCAATATTACTAGATAGTAAATATTGAACATCTTTCTTAATGTTATCAAAGATACCACGTCCTTCACGAATTGAAGCTATGATTGTAGCAAAGTTATCATCTGTTAAGATCATAGCTGCAGCGCCTTTAGCGACATCCGTTCCAGTAATACCCATAGCACATCCAATATCGGCAGTTTTAAGTGCAGGAGCATCATTAACACCATCTCCTGTCATTGCAACGACATGACCTTTACTTTGCCAAGCATTGACAATTCTAACTTTGTGTTCAGGGGCAACACGGGCATAAACACCGTAATCTTCAATACACGCTTCTAATTCTTCTTGACTTAGATTATTCAATTCACTTCCACTCATTGCTTTTTGACCTTGACCTAGTATTCCAAGTTCTTTCGCAATAGCAACGGCTGTTGTGATGTGGTCTCCTGTTATCATAACCGTTCTTACTCCCGCCTTTTTCGCAAGAGCAACCGCATCTTTTACTTCGAGACGAGGTGGATCAATCATACCAATTAAACCAATAAATTGTAAATCTTTCTCAACGATTTCACTCGTAATTTCTTTTGGCATTTCTTTCCAGAAACGAATACCAACAGCTAGTACACGAAGTGCTAATTCTGCCATTGCATTATTTTCTTTCATTACTTCTTCAAAGTTAATATTATTACAACGCGCTAGTGTAACATCAGGTCCACCTTTAGTTACAGACATTAAACCTTGAGGTGTCTGATAGAAGACAGTCATCATTTTTCTATCTGAATCAAATGCTAATTCATCACCACGCTCGAATGTTTTACTTAAATCAATCTTAGTTACACCTTTTTTTAGTGAAGCCATAACCATTGCCGTTTCAGTAGGATCACCAATTTCAGTAAACTTACCATTTTCTTCAATAATTTCTGCATCCGTACATAATGTGAAGTAATTCATCATTTCAATTTGTTTTGCATCCTTACTATCATCAAAAGAAGCAGTACCAAATTCAGGCATATATGTCTTAACTACCGTCATCTTATTTTGTGTTAATGTTCCTGTTTTATCAGAACATACAATCGTTGTACTTCCTAATGTTTCTACAGCTGGCAAACGACGAACTATCGCATTTTGTTTTACCATCTTTTGTACACTGATTGCTAGAACAATCGTAACAACCGTTGCTAATCCCTCAGGTATTGCAGCTACAGCTAATGCTACGGCTGTTTTAAATGCTTCTAAAGCACTTAATCCAGATAGCATTTCCATTCCAAATACTACAAGACAAACAACAATACATAATGCACCAATTGTTTTACCAATTTGATTTAGTTTAACTTGTAGTGGTGTTAATTCTTGTTTTTCATTCATTAACATCTTAGCAATTTTCCCAACTTCGTTATTCATTCCCGTTGCAGTTACAATCGCCAGACCTCGTCCATAGGTTATATTACATGATTGGAAGACCATATTAATTCGATCACCTAATGAAACTTCTTCCTCATTGATTACATCATTCATTTTATTAACTGGTAAACTTTCACCTGTCAAAGCACTCTCATCGACCTTTAAGTTATAGGTTTCAATTAATCGAGCATCTGAAGGGACACAATCTCCTGCTTCTAATACAAGAATATCTCCAACAACAAGTTCTCTTGCTTCGACAATACATTTCGCACCATCACGGATAACTTTCGCATTAGGAGCACTCATTTTCTTTAATGCTTCTAAGCTTTTTTCTGCACGGTTTTCTTGAACAACGCCAAGTATCGCATTAATCATCACGACAATTACGATAATTAAGCTGTCAATCCAATCCGATGGTTCTAATATAATAGAGACCAAGGCTGCTAGTAACAGAATAATAATCAATGTATCTTTAAATTGCGCTAAGAAACGCTTCCATAGAGGTACAACTTCCTCATTCACCAACTCATTGTAACCATTAGCTTGTTGAAGCTTTGCTACTTGTTGAGAAGTAAGACCTACTTTACTATCACTATTAAGCTTTTCAATAACGACTTCCTTTGTTTCATTAAACATGTATTTTCCTCCAATAAAATAAAAGACCCTATTCTTGTGTTAAAGAATAAAGGTCTTGCTTATCCTTTATAGGATTAATTGCAACCGGATGTTTATCATCGAGATGTCGGCTACAATAATGAATTTCTTCATTAGCTACTCCCCCTTAATCAGGGTATTTCATAGCTAATACAATATCAGATTTACCTTTAAATGTCAACATAATTAGTATGCATGATAGTGTAAAATGGATGTGAAATTGAAAAAAGTGATATAACCCTGTAAAATTTAATTGCAAAAGAAAATTTTCAGATAGGGACTATATCTCATGAATATTTTATCACATTTCAATGAATATGAACCAAACAATTTTATATTTTCTTCTATGACCAATTTGTACTCAAATATGCTCTCTCTATTCTTCACTTCTAGATCAACTTCTAACTATGCAAATATCGTTGAATCTCTAGGTAAGGAAATTTATTTGCTTGCACAAGATTCCTTGAAATCTTGGCTTGAAGATATGGATTTTTCTTTTCGCTTTTCTACGCAACGAAAAGAAAGATACTATGTTAAAAACACACGTCCTAGAACAATTGTCACTCCCTTTGGAGAAGTAACCTATACAAGAACTACTTATTCCTATAAAGACGGTTCTGGTGGTCTCTATACACACGTAGATGAAGTCCTTGGAATCCCTAAGTATGTGCTATGCTCCTTGTGTTAAAGCGATGATGGTTTCTCTTTACGCAAACCACAATTCAATGATCAAAATAGGAAAAATATTAGGCGAGCATATCTATTCTCCTTTTTCTCTTGATGAAAAAGATTCTTACACGCTATTCCTAGACAAACGATTCAATCTACCATTAAGAAACATCCTAAAATTGTATTACCATTAAAAAAACGTGCCATTACTCCTGAATCTCTTTATATCATGGCTGATGAAAAATGGATCTCGCTTCAATCACACGACAAAGAAGGAAATAAACAAAAACAAATGGTTAAAGCTGCTGTTATATTCGAAGATATTCGCAATGTTCCTACAAATTCCAATCCAAACACCCTAGACATGAACTTGTTAAAAAACATATTATCATGAATTCAGAAAGTGATTTTGGGGGACAAGTTTACGAAAGATTAAGCGAATTATATGATTTGGATAAAGTAAAAAACATTCATATTCTAGGAGATGGTGCTTCCTGGATTAAGGCAGGCCAATATCACATGACTACACAAAAAACGAAAGTAGATTTTTCGCTAGATAAATTCCATCTACATCAACCACTGACAAGAATAGAAAAAGAGAAATAAATAAGAAGTAAATTATTTGAATATATAGTGGTTGATAATGATAAAAATTTATTTAGAGAAGTGATTGAGGCATTGATTATTTCATCTCCTCATCGTGAAGAAAGTATTCGAAAAGAAGAGAAGTATATATTAAATAACTGGACAGCCATACAAAATTCACATTTCAATGTCTCCATTGGATGTAGTATGGAAAGTGCGATATCTCATTGCTTAGCTTCGGCATTTACAAGTGTACCAAAAGGATATGGAAAATCTAATCTTTCAAAATATGTAAATAACAGAGAACATCTAGTTAATAATATTGACCTATCTAAATTTTATATTCAATCTCTTGATTATAAAGAAGAGAATAAAACGATCATAATAAAGGATTCACTAGACTTCTCTATCTTCGAACATAACACCCAAGGACAAGGTAAAGCCTCTACATCAAATTATATTAAAGGATTCATTATAAGACATTGAAAGGCTGCTTGCTAAGCTCACAGCCTTTCAACATACAATTAAATTTTATACAGGATAAAAGGAAAGTGCAAGTTTCTTGCACTTCCAAGGCTACTTTTGCCGGCAGAGCCAACAAAAAGATTGATTTCAAAGGATTTTAAGCACTTTTTTATTTTGCACTTTTGAGTGCAAAATATGAGACCTCTTGCACTATTTACTATCTAATTGTCAATATAGCCTTTAATCATAGGCTTTTTCACTTGCATTTCTTAGTGCAAAGATACACTTCATCATAAGAATAACAGTATTTATCTCACTCATTTAAAGAGCCTCGATACTATTGATTATTTGATATTATTCGGTAATAGTGATTTTAAAAAGGTATAAACTAATTTAAACACTAATATCGTGTCACTTCTATGGACGAGAACTAATTGAAAATTAATTTCATATAAAGAAAGTAATTCTCTTTTTCCCTTACAGTCTGTTTGTTATTCGTAAATGTATTCTACACTCAATATAAATGGATCACCATCATAACTAGTAAGTTCTTTCACCACTTGTTTATCTTCATTGTATTCAAACTTGATTTCTAACACCATTTCTTTAGTTGGATTTTCATGTTTTTGTGAAATTAATAAATCCTTTTCATACACTGAACTGATTACCGTATCAAGTACATCATCCTTATAGTTAGTTTCTTTAATACAATTCCCATCTTTATCATATTCAAATTCTGTTTTGTGTTCGATATTATCCAAACTTGATAAGGCTTCAATTACTTGATTATCAGAATTGTACTGATAAGTGGCTTCTACTACTTTATCCTCTGTTTCAGTAATCATTTTAATTAAGTTGTTGGATACATCATATTCATACTTAATAGAACCGCTTGGTTCACCATCATTAGTTTTAATAACTTCACTTAAGTTTTTGTTATCATCGTAAGCATACGTTGAAACTTGTTGCCCTAGACTTGCACGAATCACTCGGTCTTCTTCATATTCATAATTCCAAACACCGTGACTATCGCTGATACTTGTAAAGTTTCCACGATCATCATAAGTATAGGAGCGTCTACTTGTTTCACGCTCATTCATATCATAACGAATCTCTTCCATCAAGAGTTTTGGTTTGCTTTCTTCAATAACTACATCTTTCTGGCAACCAAAACTACTTAAGCCTAAGAGCAGAATCACAAATATACTAACCGAATTTTTCATAGATATCATATTCAATGTTCTAATTCGACTATTGTGGATATACATGTGTTAAACCACAACAGTAGTGGCGTCAGACATGTAGCCTCCACCGATTGGGCAATCAAAGTATGGTTGTAAGAAACTGTATCTTATAAGAACAGTAACACTATCACTATTCAATGTATAAGTAGGTCTATCGAGAATAACATCCCATTCTGCTGTAAAGCTATCAATTTCCACATCGAGATTATGACTAATAACGTCAAATCTTGAACCATCAAATTCAATATCATAAGTTCCTGAAACAGTAAAATACGCATCACCATAGCATCCACTTTTTGCAAGGTCAACATGGACAGTTTCATTTACGTAGATAGTATTTATCGTTCCTTTCTCTAGGTATTCATCACTTGTGCTGTGCAATCGCATTGAATTTACTTCATTAACAATGCCAGCAGAATTCACGTCATTTGAACAAAATACCTCCATCTCATCATTAGCCTTTACTTGATTAACATTTAAACTAACTAAAGCAAATAGGAAAACTAAACAACAGATTTTTTTCATAAAGTTTCCTCCTTCGGCGATTATGTAACCGCTCTCTTTCTAAACGAAATATACCATAATTCAAACAGAAAAACAAACAATACTTAGTGTATGCATATCCAGCCTTAACTTTAATCTTTAAAACACCGTGCACTTTTTAGTCGAATATATCTTCCTCTTCTATAATTATAACAAAAAAAGATGGAATTACCATTATAGTAAAACCACCTTTCATACACTCTATTTAATCTTATCAATTAAGTCAAAGATTTCTGTCATTTTTTCTTCACTTTCATTATTCGCAATAGCTGCCTTAACACAACAATCAAGATGAGCTTTAATCACTTCTTTATTTACTTTATTTAAGATGGCAGTAGTCGCCATCAGTTGATGAGAAATATCAACACAATATCGATCCTCTTCAACCATCTTTAAGATACCATCCAATTGACCTCGCGCTGTTTTAATTAATCGCGTTACTTGCGCATGATTCGCTTTCATTATGCCTCAATGGATACGACAGTATAGCCAGCATCTTTAATAAGTTGTTTCACCTTTTCTTGATCAATCACTTGTTCAGAAATAATCGTTGCTTGTTTATCAGTCAATGATACTTCCACTTTAACATTTCCCAATTCATTTAAAGCCTTTTCTACATGGGCAACACAGTGTCCACACATCATTCCATCAATTTTAACTTTCATTGTTTTTCTCCTTGAGCGCATCGCTTCACTATGATCTTCTTTAAAAAACTTTAATCTAAGCGCATTCGTCACAACAAATACACTACTTAAACTCATGGCTGCTGCTGCAAACATTGGATTTAATTTCCAACCAAGCATTGTGTAGAAAACACCAGCTGCTAGAGGAATTCCTATTGTGTTATAGAAAAAGGCCCAGAATAAGTTTTGCTTAATGTTACGAATAACCGCCTTACTTAAACGAATTGCACTAACTGCATCAAGTAAATCACTACGCATAAGCACGATATCGGCGCTATCAATAGCCACATCACTGCCTGCGCCAATAGCAATACCTACATTAGCTCTCATCAAGGCTGGAGCATCGTTTATGCCATCACCAATCATAGCTACCTTTTTGCCCATGGCTTGAAGCTTGGTAATTTCTTTCTCTTTATCTTGAGGAAGGACATCACCAATCGCTAAAGATATATGAATCTGTTTTGCTATAGCATCTGCTGTTCTTTGTGCATCGCCACTTAACATGATGACTTCAATACCTAACTTCTTGAAACGTTCAATAGCCTCTTTACTCGTTTCCTTTACAATATCAGCAACACCAATAATACCAATAACTTTGTTTTTATTAGCAATTAATAACGGTGTTTTTCCTTCTTCACTTAAACTAGTAATCTTAGATGAAATTTCTAGCATATCAATTTTATGTTCATTCATAAATCGTGAATTCCCAGCATAATAAATTTCATTGTTTATTTCACCTTGAATACCTTGTCCAAAGATGGCTTTAAATCCTGTAACTGTTTCAGTTTGAATAGTAAATTGATTCGCATAATTCATAATAGCCTCAGCTAAGGGGTGTTCACTCTGTTTTTCTAATGAAGCAGCAATCATGATGACATCGAATTTTTCATCAAGTTTAATTACATCCGTAACAACAGGTTTTCCTTGTGTAATAGTTCCTGTTTTATCAAGCACTACACAATCGATTTCATGGGCTGTTTCTAGAGCTTCTCCTGATTTAATCAAGATACCATGCTCTGCCCCTTTTCCAGTACCTACCATGATAGCTACTGGTGTTGCTAATCCTAGTGCACAAGGACAAGAGATAACTAAGACAGCTATACCAATTGATAAAGCAAAGGAGAAGCTAGCACCCATCCAAAGCCATACAATCGTAGAGATGATAGCTATTGCGATAACAATTGGAACAAAAATCCCTGCTATTTTATCTGCTAGTTTAGCAATAGGTGCTTTACTACTAGAAGCTTCTTCAACAAGTTGAATAATCTTAGCAAGAGTCGTATCTTGACCCACGCGAGTTGCTTTAAACTTCAAATAGCCTGCTTTATTCATTGTAGCAGCAATGACTTGATCACCTATTTTCTTTTCAACAGGTAAGCTTTCACCACTAATCATTGATTCATCGATACTACTTTCACCATCAACAATTTCACCATCAACGGGTATTCTCTCACCAGGTTTCACAACAAGAATCTCATCAACTCGTACATCTTCAATACTAACTTCTATAATTTCATCGTTACGTATGACATTGGCCACTTGCGGCGCTAAGTTCATCAATTTCGTAATGGCTTCACTTGTTTTTCCTTTTGATTTAGTCTCAAGATATTTACCTAGCGTTATTAAAGCTAATATAGTCGCTGCTGATTCAAAGTAGATATCCATATGGAATTGGTGAACCATCATCATATCTTGGTGTCCTAACCCATAACCAATGGCAAAGATTGCATAAATACCATAAGCAACGGCAGCAGTTGAACCAATAGCGATTAAACTATCCATATTAGGAGAACCTTGGAATAAGGTCTTAAATCCTACAATAAAGTACTGACGATTGACATAGACAATTGGTAAGCATAATAAGAATTGGATAAAAGCAAAGGATAATGCATTTTCTAATCCATTCAAAAAATCAGGTAAAGGAGCACCAAACATACTTCCCATTGATATATAAAATAAGGGAATCAAGAAGGCGAAAGACACAACAAGGCGATGTTTCATAGCAACAAGTGGGTCTTCACTCACTGTAGTAATCTGCTTTTCACCTTTTATCTTTGCTCCATATCCAGCATTCGTAACTGCGGATATTATATGTTGTTCATTAACAATATTTTCATCAAATTCAACTTGCATACTATTTGTTAACAGATTGACTGAAGCTATTTTTATTCCATCAAGTTTAGCTACACTTTTCTCAACTCTAGTGGAACAAGCTGAACATGTCATACCTGTAATATCATATTTCTGTTTCATGTTTACCTCCTACACCCCCTATGGGTATATACACTATAACTTATTATATTCCATTTATCAAGTCTTATGCATTAATAATAAATAAATAATGCAAAAAAGGACAGTCTATAGTAACTGTCTCAAATTGATAATAAATTATTCCTCATTATCATTCATTGCATGAAATATCTTCATAACAGCATAAGTCAAAAATGTACTAGCAAAGTTAATAAGGCATTAACGATAGAGTAGGCTTATAGTTATTTCTACATGACCACTACCTAAGGCATCTTTTAAACTAGACGTATCTTCTATTTTAGCTAAACGTGTATAGCTATAAGATGTTGAGAAACTTTCATAGAACAGAACAAGACAATCACTACCAAATAACATAAGATCGCCACTATTAATTTGTGATACAGTTTCCGAATGACGAGGTAATGGCTGATCAAAATAATAATACTTTTCATTCTGGTTTAAATCCCCCATTGATATAGTTAATGGAAATTGTTCAATAAGAGCTCTTGTAGTTTCATTATCAACTAAACGAGCATTAAAAGACTTATTTCCTACTTGAATATTTATAATCATCTCTTGTTTCTCCTCAGTCATAACTTTGTCACTCATTGAATCCTTTATTTGTTTTTGCTCAACATCAATGATTTCTTCAATACTATTCTTATTAGAAGAAGGTTCAAGTGGTGTTCTTTCTACTTCTACACTCAGTTCTTCCTTATCTACTTCATCGATTATCTGTTCATTCTTTAACACGATAGTTAAAGAATCTTCAAACTCTATATTTTTAGGAAGAAGCGCTTTTTGATTAGCACAACCATTTAGGCTAAGGATATTGAATAAGATTATAAGAGCAAAGAAATACTTCTTCGTCTTAAACATTCTTCCCCATTTCATAAGCTTCACGATACGCAGGATGTTTTTTAATATCATCATAAGCGTCAGCATCTAATCCTTTAATAACTCCTTTTAAACTAGTTTTCTCATAACAATCAATCCAACCTTGTAATCCAGCAGTGACACCTACCATAGCACTATCATCAGCATCAGCGGCTGTCGCGATTAAATAGATATCTCTAAATGAATAATCAGTTGAGAACAACGGATTTGAACGGTCAAGCAATGTTTTCATTTGACCACACATCTCATAATAATACACAGGTGTAGCAAAAACGATGACATCGGCTTTCTTCATCTTTGCCACAATTTCATTTGAATCATCCTTAATGACACATTCTTTTGTACTTTGGCAGGATAAACAACCTATACAAAAATTAATCTTCTTATTTACTAAAGAAACAACTTCTACTTGATGATTGGCTTCCTTAGCTCCCACAGCAAAAGCTTCGGCTAATGTTTCTGAATTTCTTCCTACTCTTAAACTAGTTGAAATAATTAAGACATTTTTATTCATGTTTATTTCTCCTTTAGTTGGTATATTTCCAACGTTTATTTTTTATCAATTTTATATGCAAGATAATCTAGACAATGTATTTTGCTTTCTTCTTCATGCACTTTATCTAATAAACAACGCCGCTGTTGATTAATGATTCTCAGCTGCTCCTTCTTATTACCTAATTCATTGCATTCAAGAAAACAATCAATTACTTCACACTCACAACCAGCATCTTTTAGACTTTCAATAATGCATTCTTCTGTGATTTTACTTTTCACTTTATTATTTACATCCTTGTATGATATTCTTGTACACTTGATACAGATATCATACTTCTCCTTTCTA
>F144_Wood_Sandpiper__coassemble_33_pt1 | contig 32696 bp, 24 predicted proteins | sample F144_Wood_Sandpiper__metabat2_low_PE_003 | metagenome-assembled genome bin F144_Wood_Sandpiper
ACAACAGTCAATATTAATGCCGATATTAAAGAAGTAACGATTAATAAATTTGCTGCCGGAACAAAAGTAGAAGTAAGTAAAGGAAATACAGTAGGAACGATTGACACAGAAGTTAAAGTAGAAGTTAGTGGAAGTGGAAATGTAGATAAAGTAACAGGAGCAGGTAAAGATGAATCAATCGTTACACCTAAACCTGACAAACCGTCAACAGGGGGTGGAGGTAGTACAACTCCTCCAAGACCAACAGTACCTGATGGTGTTGGAGTTTCAACTCTAAGTGATTTAAAAACAAAATTGGAAGATGTTACTGTTTCTGAAATCTATTTAATTGGAGATATCAATCTTACAGAAACACTTAAAATTACTCGTCCAGTAACTTTAAATGGTAATGGTAAAACATTAAAGATTACTACAACTAATAATGAAAACGTTCAGATGAATAGCGCCATTGATGTTTTCAAAACAAATAATGTTATTATTAAAAATTTAACAGTTGCTGTTAATGGTAAATCTGATGGTTGGCAAGGTTATTACGGAGTCGAAGTTTATAATTCAACCAATGTCGAATTAGAAAATATTACATCTAAAAAAGCTGATGCAGGAATTTTAATTAATGGTTCTACAGCTACATTAAAAGGAACTACTAATGTTTCTGATAATGAGTTTGGTGGAATTGAAGTTTCAAATGGTTCTTCTTTTGGAGAAACTACTCCAACTTGTACTTTAACACTTGCAAGTGGAGCAACTATTAAGAATGATACAGAGACTTATACTAATCCAACTGTATGGGTTGTTAATAAAACCGGAGAGAATAAAGTTTCTATTAGTGGGTTTAGCTTGAATGCTGGCTCGCCCATTGTAGATGGTGGAGAAACAAAAGTTCATCATTATCTAAATACAGAATATGCTGATGTCGTTTTTGTTACTGATGCTGATAAATTAAAGAATGCTCTTGCTGGAACCAAAGATATTGTTTTCAATAATTCTATTAATATTGCAACTGATCAATTTCGCACTGCATTTAAAGGAAACGCTAAAATTGATTTAAACGGTAAAACATTAACTTTTACTGGCGGAGATTCAGTTATCTATTCTGGAGAAAGAGAGTTAACATTCTCAAATGGGAATATTGTTGCAAATGAACTAGATGCGAGTAAATCTAATTCTCTATTATGTCCTGAAGTTGGAGCTAAATTAACTTTGGATGATGTATCACTTACAACAAATTCTGTAGCATTATTCCCTCGAGGGAACGCTGCAGAAGTAAATGTCATCAATGAATCTGTGATCACTGCGGGTGTTTATGGTATTGGAACGAATGCAGGATCTCAAGAGAACTACAAAGTGAAAATTAAGATTGATGAATCGACTATTATTTCAAATTCTGAAAACGGAGATAATACCGCTGTGTTTGTAAATGTTCCTAGTACTTTGAATATTAACCAATCTGTAATTACTGGTGATCGTCAAGCCATGCTTGTACGAGGTGGAACTGCCAACGTAAGTGACACAGAAATCTCTTTTACAGCAAAATATGCTAATCATGATGAGTTCTACGCTAGCGCTTGGAATGGCGGTAATAATCTTCCTTCTGCACCAGTAGTTATTGGAAATGTTCATGCGCAAAGTTATTTATATCCAACTGATGTTACCTTTAATAATGTAACTATTAATGGTTTTGTAACAGGAGTTGATAAAGCCAACGATTCAAAAGTAGTTGTTGCTGCAAATACGGCATATACTGGTGAAACTGATGTTAGTGTTAAATTTACTTCAGATAAACTATACAAAACTCATGTTATAAAAGCTGAAGGTAAAGTACCTACTATTGATTTTAATATAGCAGATTCTACTTTCGATGATTTAATGAATGATTCTTTAACAACCCTAGATGCCCACACTGCCATTACTGGTGCTACTTTACTAGGAGACGAAGTCACAATTACTGTTAATGGAACAACTAAAATCGCTGACATTAGTGGTACTGGATTATTTAGAACTGTAATGCCTAAACTAGTAAAAGCAGGTGTGACAGGAATTAAAGTCGGAGAAACTTCTGTAGTAGATAGAGCAACCATGGTTACTGCAATTTCTGCTTATATCGACAATGGAGATATAACAAATTCTACACTTGCTGACCTATGTAAAGACACTGTTCTTGAGATTTCACTTGAATATAATCCATCAGGAAAAGTAGATGGCCAAAAGAAAACATATAAATTTAAATTTGTTACTGATACTTCTTCAGATGCGGTTGCCACTGAAGAACCAATAACTACTGCTATTTAATTAAGAATAGTACGTAATTTAATCGTAAATAGCACTCAGTGCAGAAGAAACCCACGTTAATTCGTGAGTTTTTTCTTTGTTTAGCATATATAAAGCCATTTCCCTCTATTAACGTTTTAGTAAACTATAACGCTTCGAATTTATAAATAATTTAGATATTCTTGTTCTCTCTTAGTAATAAAGATTAGAACTACTATTTAGAAGGAGTAGAAAAGATTTTAATCAATTAACATTCTTATAGTACTTGAGGTGAAACTGTGAAAACTAAGTCTACAATTGTTGAACAAATTAATAACATGAAGATGAAAGGTATTAAGTTTGAGATCATGAGTGAAGAAGAAGCTACATCTTATCTGCAAAACAATACTTATTATTTCAAGATTAAATCATATGCTAAGTCATTCGAAATAAAAAAGAAGGACAATCAATATATTAATCTTGATTTTGCATATCTAGTTGAGTTATCAAAACTTGATATGTACTTAAGAAATTTCATTATGCAGTTAGCACTAAGTTGTGAACATTTTTTAAAGGTTCAACTAGTAAGAGATGTTACAAAGAACAAACATGAAGACGGATATAATATTATTACGCTGTTTTTGAAAAAATATCCTTATGTTTGTAGTAATATAAAGAATAAAAAAAATAATTCAGCGTGCGCTGATTTAATATATAAGTATGAGCACAATTGGTCATTGTGGAGCATAATAGAAGTATTATCATTCGGAGATTTTATAAAGCTCTTTGATTTGTACTATGCAACATACCCTACTAGAACTAACCAAAATAATAAATGTTTATTATGGTCGTTAAAATATATAAGAAATGCAGCTGCTCATAATAATTGTTTACTAAATTCTCTTAGAACGCCTTATCATTATACACATTTACAAATTATAGATGAGGTGGTTCAGCCCGCTAAGGAATTAGTTTCACAAATGGCTATAATTAATGGAATTAGTAAGAAAGTCCGAAAGAAGAAACTAGCAAACCCAGTTATCCATGATTTTATAGGCTCATTATTTTTATTTGATGATATCTGTACTTCTTCAAGTCTTAAATTAAGAACCTATGAAGAACTTATAAAACTGCTGAATAAAAGGTTCAAGCGAAACAAGGAATATTTTGCTCATGATAATCTAATTCTATCATATTATGAATATGTTAAAAAAACAGTTGACTATCTATACGATAAAAGCATATAATAAGGTGAAGAACAAAAACGAAAGTTTTATGTGGACGAACGCCTGCGTTGGTCCGCTTTTTTTATTTTGAAATGTGAGATTGCTGAGAAGTTATACTTCTATTGAAATTTGAGCTACAATAACGTGTAATTGGATTATAAATAGCATTTGGTGTAGAAGTGAACCCATAGTTATTAGTGTATTTTTTATTGAGTATATTAAATGTTTTTTGTAATTATATTTTGAATTTAAAATTTGAATTTGTTTAAATAACAGTTGACTATCTATACCATAAGAGCATCTAATGAGGTAGACATCAAAAACGAAAGTTTTATGTGGACGAACGCCTGCGTTGGTCCGCTTTTTTTTTGCTTAATTAATATATCATTTGTTGCTTCTATAATAATTAAAGTCAACTAAAATAAAAACATGCATTACGCATGTTCAGAGATTTGTTTATTGAAGTATTGATGGAAGAACTGAATGACAGGACCATAAGCAAAGAGGAGAATTAAAGTGCCTAAAGCAATGGGACCATTAAATAGAAAACCAATGACTAATCCAGAACCTTCAATTAATGTTTTACATAGTGTTATCGATATATGGAAATGCTTCGTGATTACCATCATTAAACAGTCAATAGGGTTTTCTGGTAGTTTACTTGATAAATACATTCCAGCACCAAAGCCAATTAATAAGATATTGATAATGAAGAAGAGGGAACGAAGAGGAATGTTTGATATTTCAATATATTGGAATATCAGTAAATTCCAACTATCAACGCTAACTCCAATAATAAGAGAAGCAATTAGACATTCTATTTTGATTCGCTTTCTTTCGATAATTGCGGCTAAGACTAGAAAGATAAATGCGAAGATGTTAATCCACATTCCAACACTTAGTGAAGTCTTAGCATTTAAACCAACGTAAGCAGCATCCCAACAACCAATGCCAAGGTCAGCAATGATTGCACAATTAATAGCAAAACCTAATATAATCAATCCTACAAAGTAATAAATAAGTTGTTTCTTAGTATAATTTAATGACATAGTTAAATACCTCATGCTTCATTATATAGAAGAAGTGGTTACTTGACAAGATAAGAATAATGATATTTGGATTTGCTTATAATTGATGTTTAATTAACAAGATATTCAAAAAGATTTATCAATATTAAAATTGCTATTTTACGTAATCTATGCTATAATCGTATCACTTTTGTTACGAAGTATATTGAGTTGAGCCGAGAAGAAAGGGTAACTTTCTTTTTTTTCTACAGGAGGTAGTATGAGTCTAATTTTAAAATATTTAAAGAAGTATAAAATGTTAGTTTTTTTTAATTTTATTTCAGTGTTTGGTTTTGCCTTAGTTGAGCTAGGAATTCCAACACTTGTTGCGGGCATGATTGATGAGGGTATAGCTAAATCTAATTCTGAGTATGTGGGTCAGATGGCTATTATCATTATCATTATTTCTATTATTGGTGTTTTGGGGAGTATTGCCCTCAGTTATTGTTCAACGAAAGTTTCACTAAGTGTTACTAGAGATTTAAGAAATGATATCTTTGAAAAGGTTCAAACTTTTTCTCACGTTGAGATTAATCAATTCGGAGTTTCAAGTTTAATTACTAGAACGAATAATGATGCTTATCAAATTCAACAGTTTGTTGCTGTCTTACTACGAACAGCTCTTTTGGCCCCTATTATGTTTGTTGTGAGCATGATGCTTACCTTAAGAACATCTTTACCGCTTACTTTGGTGTTAGCAGCTACAGTGCCTGTGATTGTCCTTGGGGTATACATTATTGCTAAGACTTCTGAGCCTATCAGTACAACTCAACAAGAAAGTTTAGATCAATTAAACTTAATTACACGAGAAAATCTAACAGGAATTCGTGTCATTCGTGCTTTTAGAAATGATGAACATGAATTCAAACGATTCCAGAAGACAAATGATGTATATACGAATTCAAGTAAACGTTTATTTAAATTAATGTCAATTACACAACCAACATTCTTTATGTTGATGAATCTTGCAATATTAACAATTTTCTGGATGGCAGCTAATATGATCAATGTTGGAACATTACAAGTTGGTCAATTAACAGCATTCTTAGAATACTGTTTTCATGCAATGTTTTCAATGATGATCTTCTGTAGTGTTTTTATTATGTATCCAAGAGCTCAAGTATCAGCTAATCGTATTAGTGAGCTAATGAAAGCAGAACCAGCTATATTGAATCCGATTAATGGTAAGAAAGAAGGTAGTGTTCAAGGGGAACTTAAGTTCGAACATGTATCTTTTGTTTATCCTAGAAGTGAAGAAGCGATTCTTAAGGATATTTCATTTACTGCTCATAAAGGTGAAAAAATCGCTTTTATTGGATCAACAGGAAGTGGTAAATCAACACTCATTCATTTAATTCCACGATTCTATGATGTAAGTCATGGTTCCATTACTTTAAATGGTGTTGATGTTCGTGAATATGAACTAGAAGCATTACGCAATAAGATAGGCTTTATCTCTCAAAAAGCGATGTTATTTAGTGGTAGTATTGCTAATAACATAAGTTTTGGAAAAGAGGGAGCTAGTTTAGATGAAATTGAAGCAGCTGCAAAAGTTGCTCAAGCCTATGACTTTATAACACAAAAAGAAAAAGGATTTGAAGAAGAAATCAGTGAAGGTGGAAGTAACGTATCAGGGGGACAAAAACAACGTTTAAGTATTGCACGCGCGTTAGTCCGTAAACCTGAGATTTATATCTTTGATGATTCTTTCTCAGCATTGGATTTTAAAACTGATGCTATTTTACGTGAGAAACTTAAGGATGAAACGAAAGAAGCTATTGTACTAATTGTAGCTCAACGTGTATCTACCATTATGGACGCCGATCAAATCATTGTCCTTAATGAGGGGTTAGTAGTAGGTCATGGAACTCATGATGAATTACTAAAGAACTGCGAAATCTACCACGAAATTGCTTCTTCTCAATTAAGTGAGGAGGAATTATCACGATGAAATCGATTAAAAAATTAAGAAATTCGATTAAAAGGTTAATGCCTTTTATATCTCCTTATAAAAAATCATTTATTCTAGCAACCTTATTCATTGTAGTTGCTTGTTTCTTAAATGGTATTGCTCCAGTTATTGAAGGATTAATTACTACTTCTTTAATGGAAGATGTTAACATGATGAGATTACAACAAGCAACGGGTGTTAACTTTACGTTTGTTATTAGAATCATGGTTATTTTACTAATTATTTATATCATTCAAAAAGGTTCGAATGTAGTTACAAGTTTTGCTCTTACTGATGGTATTCAAAATATGATGAGAGATTTAAGAAATGCGATTGAAGAAAAAATTCATCGTTTACCTATTTCTTATTTTGACGCACATCAATATGGAGATGTTTTATCTAGAATATCGAACGATATAGATTCAATATCGAATGCTCTTCAACAGACATTTAATTTGATTCTGAATGGGGTATTGACAGTTTCTTTTGCTTTATATATGTTATTTACAATTAACCCATTAATGGCTATTTCTGCTTTTGTGATTTTACCTTTAAGTTTAATTGTATCGAAGGTTGTCGTAAATATCTCTCAAAAGCGCTTTGTTCTTCAACAGGCTGCTTATGGAAAATTAAATGGTACGATTACTGAAATGTATACAGGGTTTAATGAAATTCAATTATACAATAAGCAAAAAGATGCGATTGTTGATTTCAAGAAAATTAATAATGAATTATTTAATCAAGGATTAAAGGCTCAATTCATTTCAAGTATTATGGGGCCTCTTATTAGTGGTATTACTTATATTGGAATAGGTTTAATTGCCATGATGGGTGCACTTAATGTCATTAATGGTATTATCACTGTTGGTAATCTTCAAGCATCAATCCGTTATATCTGGTATATTAATGAACCTTTATATTCTGTTTCTTCTTTATCTGGAACGATTCAATCAGCGTTTGCTGCAATTGAACGGGTTTTCGAAATCTTAGATGAAACTGAAGAAATTGCTAGTGAAGAACATTTAAGTATTCCTGTCGAACAAATCAAGGGTAATGTGGATTTTGAGCATGTTTCCTTTGGCTATACGGCTGATAAGATATTAATCAAGGATTTATCTATTCATGTAGAAGCGGGGCAGACAGTGGCTATTGTTGGGCCTACTGGTGCTGGTAAGACGACACTGATCAATTTATTAATGCGATTCTATGAAATTAATGGAGGAGCAATTAAAGTTGATGGGATGGATACTAGAGCGATGAGTCGAGATGAACTTCGTTCAATCTTTGGTATGGTTCTTCAAGATACTTGGCTTTATAGTGGAACCATTGAAGATAATATACGATATGGAAGATTAGAAGCAACTCGTGAAGAGATTGTGAAAGCAGCCAAAATAGCCAATGTTCATCATTTTATCAAAACTTTACCGAAAGGTTATGATACTCCTTTAAATGAAGAAGCAAATAACATCTCTGTTGGTGAAAAACAACTATTAACAATAGCAAGAGCGATTCTATGTAATCCTTCAATTATGATTCTTGATGAAGCGACTAGTTCTGTTGATACAAGACTAGAAATGCAACTTCAAAAGGCCATGAAGAACGTCATGCAAAATCGCACAAGTTTCGTTATTGCCCATCGTTTATCAACCATCAAGACAGCAGATTTGATTCTTGTTATGAATCAAGGTACTATTATTGAACAAGGAAATCATGAAACTTTAATGGCAAAAAAAGGGTTTTATGAGTCTTTATATAACTCTCAATTTGCTGATTGCCAAGATGAAGAATAGTATGAAAAAGCATCACTTTTAATTAAAGGTGATGTTTTTTACTTTCAAATGGTAAAAAAAGGTGATTGCAAAGGTAAAAAATGTGATAAAATAGAATGAGCGAGGTGAGAGTATTGACAAACTTTAAACTTCTTGAAGAAATAGACGACATAATTTACATTTCTGATTTAGAAACGAATGAAATGATTTACATCAATAAGAGTGGGCGTGAATCGATTCAGGACAATGACTACATTGGTAAGAAATGCTATAAAGTTTTACAAGGGAAAGATGAACCCTGTTCTTTTTGTACAAACCCACAACTTGTTTATGATAAATCGTTTGTTTGGGAATATGAAAATGCACATCTTGGTCGTCATTATATTATGAAAGATAAGTTGATTGACCTTGATGGAAAACCAGCTCGTTTTCAACTTTCTATTGATATTACTAAAAAGGAAATAATGTCTCGTTCGGTTACAGAGAAACTTGAAATTGAGAAGAAAATGATCGAATGTATCAAAATCATGACAGATAATCAAAATTTCGAGGAAAACATTACTAAAGTATTAGAAATTATTCGTGAATTTCATAATGCAGATCGTGCTTATATTCTTGAAACTAACACTTTGAATGATAAGGGGTATACCCTCTATGATTGTAAGAATAAAAATTGGCAGAAGGAAAATATTCAAGAGATAATCAATTGGAAATTTAGTTACTTTCAAGATCATGATGACATAAAAGTTTCTAATATTATTAATAAGCAAATTCCTAAGAAAATACAAACCCTTTTCTTGAAAAATGAAGTTTTATCCTTAATTTCAATACCTTTAAAAAGAAATGAACAAGTGTTTGGTTTTATTGGTTTAGATAATCCTAAAAAAGGCCTCAGTGAAAACTCATTGTTAAATTCTATGCTTTTCTATTTTATGGCTGAATTAGAGCAACGTAAGATTGAAAAACACTTAACTTTCTTAGTTTACCACGATGAAGCAACTGGTTTCTTTAATCGCAATTATTTAATAAAAACACTGATGGAAACAAACCATGATCTTGTTTCGCAAGTAGGCGTTATTTGTTTGAAGGTTGTTGAGAATCCTGTCTTTAATTTTGAAACGAGCGAGGCTTATGTTGATGAGAATATTAATTCAGTAACACAGTTATTAAAAACACAATTTCCGAATGAGAGAATCTATCGTGCGAGCGATGATTACTTCATCATCCTTTTCTTTAATAAGGAGAGGGATGTGTTTGCTGAAGATTGCTTGAACATTAAGAAAATGATGTTGAAACATAAGAAGCTTCATTCATCCATTGGTGTTATTTGGAGTGATCGTAGTATTCCTGTACGTGACTTGATTATTAATGCGAACGAGTTATTGACTATTGAATCAGCTTCTAAAAATGAGGAAAATGCTTTCTATAATCAAAAAGCTAGTATAGCTAATGTACAACGTTTGTGCAAATCAATCGCAAAAGGTGATTTTAGAGTGTTTCTACAACCTAAGTTTGATGCATCAACCAGTGAAGTGGTTGGAGCTGAAGCGTTAATTCGTTATTTTCACCCTAAACGTGGTGCAATTTATCCTGATCAATTTATCTTTTCATTAGAAAGAGATTTTAGTATTAAATATATTGACTTCTTTGTATTAGAAGAAGTATGTAAGCACATTAAACAGTGGCATGACCATGGCGAAAAAGTTGTTCCTATTTCAGTCAATTTTTCACGTATTACGATTCTTGAAGAAGATTTTTTAGAGCGTGTTATTGAAATTGTTGACCGTTATGGAGTAGATCATCGCTACATAGAATTAGAAATTACTGAAACAGTTGATGCAATGGATCGTTTACTATTGATCACTCTCACAAAGAGAATAAAAAAAGCGAATTTATCCTTATCACTGGATGACTTTGGTTCTAAATATGCTAATTTATCCTTACTTGCTTGTATTGAACTTGATGTGATTAAGTTAGATAAGAGTTTGATTGATGATTTAGCAAAAATTGAAAGGAGCCGTTTAGTCTTAAAGGGAATCATTGATTTCGCTAAAGAGATTGGTGTCAAAACAATTGCTGAAGGAGTTGAAAGTGCTGAACAATTAGCAATTCTTAAAGAATTGAATTGTGATTACATTCAAGGATATTATTTCTCAAGACCGATAAGTATCGAGGAATATGTTAAAAATTATGTAAGGGGAGAAACGAATGAAAACTACGCTTATTGAGACTTTTGATGTTTCTGTTAATGAATTATTTAAAGTAGTGAGTGATTTAGATAACTTTCAATGGCGAAGTGATTTATCGAATGTACACGTATTAGAAGATCAACGTTATTTTCAAGAGGTGTCATTGAAAGGTCAAATTAGTGAGTGTGAGATCACTGAATTCATCTTAAATGAACGATATGTTGTCGTTAAAAAAAGCAAAAATACACGAGAAACATGTGATATGAAGTTTGGAATTGATAAAAAAGGGAAGAGTTTAATCATCATTGAAGATGAATTAATTGTCTTAAACCCAATAATTAAATTTTTGTCTGCTGGTCTTTTTGATAATGAAAAATTAGTAAAAGCTTATCTTCATGATTTAAAAAAGAGATTTAAATGATTATTTACTAAAAGGTTACGTACTATTGTAGATTATTTTCGGAAAATAGTGTAAACTTAAAGTAGAGATGACAATGAATAGAGGTCGATAAGAATGAGAATATTGAGTATAGGAAAAGATGAAAAGCAAGCACAGGCACTTTTACATTTAAAGGGTGCCTGTATTTATGATGGATGTATAGGAAATGGGAAAAGTTCCCTAATTTTATCACGTGCTTTTCAATTAATTAAAGATAATCATACCAAGGCGAATCATGTTTTGGTTCTTACCCATGACGATTTATCTACCAAGGATATGATGTCATCATATAGTGACTTAACTAAAGAGGAGGAAATGCCTCAATTTTATACAATGAATCGCTTATGTTTAAAACTAATGTTAGCTTATGAGCAAATGAACGATATTGAATCAGTGAAAACACTAAAGATGCATCGTTGTGTCAAGAATCTATGTTTAGATGCTTTTGCTAAGAATTTTAATGATCAACAAGTATCTGAGATTGTTCTTCAATTAAATAAATGTTATTCCATGTTGATGAGTGAAGATAAGATTAAAGAAATTAAGATTGAAGATATTGATTTTAGTTATTTATTGAACTTAATCAAGAAGTTTAAAAACAAACAAAAAGTTCGTGATATGAATGATGTAAAGATGAGTATATTGAATTATCTAGAGATATTCCCTAATTTTTTAGAAGAGTTAGGTGAACAATATGATTATATCCTTGTTGATGATGCTCAGTCTTTGACTTTTATTGATCATTTAATTATTAAGTTATTGAATAAAGAACAAAACATTTTCTTTACTGCTAATGAGAATGCTTGTTTTGACTATAAGAGTGGAGGTAATCCACGTTTAATTACTGATTTGTATGAGAATATTAAGGTAATTACTAATACATTGAATTATCGTTCAAGTAAATCGGTGGTTGATTATGCGATTAAGTTGAGTGAAAGTAAACCGAATAAATTAATGATAGAGGCTGTGTCTGAAGAAGTAGTGCCTTGTTCATTTAAAGCGTTTAAGGATAAAATACAAATTGATGAATATGTTTTAAAGGTGGTTGATTTTAATCACTCTGTTGGTTTTATTTATCGTGATTTAGCGAATGCTATACCTTTAATTGATACTTTAATTAAAAATGATAAATCTTTTCAGTTAAGAAATTCATTAAATGATTTCTTTGAAAGTGATATTATTGTTGAATTAGGTGCTTGGATTCGATTAATTAAGGACCCAAAAGATTTATCAGCTTTTCAATTAATCTATGATAAAATGGATTTAGCTCTTACTGAAACGCAGTTTCATAATGTAGAAAACCTAATGAATTTAAATCATGAGATTGATTTATATCAAGCTATGATGGGTGGTTCATTGAAGAATGCTCAAAAGAGTAAGTTAGTTTCTCGTTTAGAATTAATACGAGTTGCTCAAAATCTATCGAGTGATAGTATCTTAGACCATATATTAAATGACTTTGGTTATTTAGAATACTTAAAGAAACGTTCAATGGATGAAGATCATCCATCTATCATTGCTCTAAGGATTATGACTTTACGTTATCCAAATGTTGATGAATTATGGGAACGTTTTGTAGCTATCAAGAATTATGAGTGTTCATCTTCTGCACCTGTTGTGTTTGCTTCAGTGACAAAGATTAATGGCTGTGAATTTGATGATGTTTTTATCGTTGATTGTGTTAATTCAATATTCCCAAATGTAAGTAAGGAGCATCCTGATTATTTGAGTGAATTAGATGGGTTTATCTACTCATTAGCTCGTGCTAGGAAGCGATTTGAATTACTTGCATATAAACAATCATGTGGTCGTCGTGCTCGTATCTCTGACTTTATGTATGCACTCTGTGCTAAAGAAGAGAATGAAGTTAAGGAAACAGTTCTTAGTGAAGTTAAAGAAATTAAGTTAGCACGTGGAAGTGTCATTAATCATAAGAATTTTGGTCAAGGTGTTATTAAGAATATTAGTGGTGGTAAGATGGTTGTTGCCTTTACTGATGAAGAAAAGATGCTTAGTGTTGCTCATTGTCAAAAATTCAATATGATTGAGATTATTAAATAATTAGCAACAACAAATTCCAGCTTATTTAAAGGATGAACGGGTAGTGAATAGACTACTTGGTTCATCCTTTCTTTACTTTTCTGTACGGACAGGTTATAATTTTTCTATCTATAGAGGGTTATGCATATGAAAAATATAGAAATGGTGTATTGTGGTGAAATCTTAGAAGATCTATTTATAGAAGCCAAATTAAAGGATTATCGCGATCATCGAGTAGCTCAAAAACAAAATGTTGGACCTTATTATAAAGGCTACGATATCGGTGCGCAAAGAGCCAATAATGGATATCCTAATCAAGATCTTTCGATTGGAATAGAAAGTTGGAATTCAAGGATTGAAGATATTGATGTTCGCTTCTATCGCTCGAGGGAATTACACGATGATAGTCCTTGTATTGTGTATATTCATGGAGGTGGATTTACTGCCGGTAGTTTAGATGCGGTAGAAAACCCCTGTAAAAGATTGGCACAACTCTCAGCTTCATGTGTGATTTCACTAGATTATGACTTAGCACCTGAACATCCATTTCCAATAGCGATAAACCAGTGTAAGAAGGTGTTGGATCATCTTTATGAGCATTCAAAAGATTATCGAATTAACAAACAAGCCATTGCCCTAAGTGGTGATAGTGCCGGGGGTAATATTGCCTTATCTGTGGCACAACTAGATGCACAAGAAAAAAAATGTATTTCATATCTTATGTTGTATTATCCTGTGGTTGATCTAAGTGATTCATCAGCGAGCCAAGCAGCACTAGTTAATAATGAAGCAAAGCACAATTCCTATATTGAAACCTGTCTATCATCTTTAAAGGGATGTGAAAAACAATTTCGAGATTGTTATCTTCAAGGACATAACGCCGAAGATACTCTTGTTTCACCACTTTATCTAACAAGCTTAGAAGATTTGCCACCCATGATATTCTGCCTTGGTGAATTTGATTATTTACGTTCATCTCAAGTTGCCTTTTATGAGAAATTCAAACATGAACATGAGATAGAGATGATTTGTTACGCAGGTGTAAACCATGCCTTCCTTGATAAATTAGGCATATTTCCTCAGGCAGATGTTAGCTTACATAAAATGGCAGAAAAATGGAAACAAAGGATTATGGAGGTACTATAATGGAAAGTAAATATCATAGCATTTATACACAACTCTTAAATCAAATTGAGCAGCAGCAAGTTCATGCAGGTGATCTTTTACCTAGCGAGAATGATCTTATGAAAATATATAGTGCCAGTCGCGATACAATTCGTAAGGCGTTAAATTTATTGGTATTAAATGGCTATATCTCAAAGGCAAAAGGGAAGGGATCGGTTGTACTGGATACAACACGTATGACTTTTCCTGTTTCAGGTGTCACTAGTTTTAAAGAATTAGCACAAACAATGTCAGGGAAAGTTGAAACCTTTGTTCATCAATTTGAACTGATTGAAGCTAATAAAACACTAAAATGGGAATTGATGATTGAAGAAGGAAAGGTATGGATGATTGAACGAATTCGTAAAATTGATGGAGAACGTATTATTCGAGATATTGATCATTTAAATGCACAAATTATTCCTAATTTAACTAGGGAAATTGCTCATGATTCACTTTACCAATACATCGAAGGTAAATTGGGCTTAAAAATAAGTTTTGCGAAAAAGGAAATTACAGTGCAAAATGCAACGAAACTAGATAAAGAGTTACTTGATATGAAAACTTATGATATGGTTGTATCAGTCAAATCATTTACTTATCTTGAAGATGCTACCTTATTTCAATACACGGAATCAAGACATCGACCTGATAAATTTCAGTTTATTGACTTCGCTAGAAGAAAACTTTAAGGAGACAGAAATATATTCTGTCCTTTTTTATCTTATTTTAAGAAAACAGTTGACAACATGTACGTACAAGTATACAATGGAGATATTGAACATGTACGTACAAGCACATGTCGGTCAGGAGGGCTTATGAATAAATATACGAAGGATGCGAAAGCATTACTTGCTCATGTTGGTGGAAAACAAAACATCAGCGCTGTGTCACATTGTGTTACTCGAATTCGTTTTGTTTTAGGTGATGAATCTAAGGCAGATATCAAAGCAATTGAAGCGATTAACATTGTTAAAGGGACTTTCACTCAATCAGGACAATTTCAAGTAATTATCGGAAATGAAGTACAAGAGTTTTATAATGAATTTACTAGCATTTTAGGTTTAGAGGGTGTTAGCAAAGATGATCTTAAAAGTGCATCAAAAACAAATCAAACTTGGTTACAGCAAGTAATGGGGAACTTGGGAGAAATCTTCGCTCCATTAATTCCTGCGCTTATTTGTGGAGGATTAATCTTAGGATTTAGAAATATTATAAATTCAATTGACATGTTTGAAGAAGGAACAAAAACACTGATTGAAATATCACAGTTCTGGGCGGGTGTTGATTCCTTTTTATGGCTGATAGGTGAAGCTGTTTTTAATTTCTTACCTGTTGGAATTGTTTGGTCAATTACTAAGAAAATGGGAACTACCCAAATTCTAGGTATCATTCTAGGTATTACGTTAGTGTCTCCACAGTTATTGAATGCTTATTCAGTAGCATCGACGCCAATCGCAGATATTCCAGTATGGAACTTCGGCTTTACAACTGTACAAATGATTGGTTATCAAGCTCAAGTAATTCCAGCCATACTTGCTGGTTTTGTCCTTGTATATTTAGAAAAATTCTTCCGTAAAATATCACCAGAATATATTAGTATGATTGTAGTACCCTTCTGTTCACTCTTACCAGCTGTTCTTATCGCTCATGTACTTGTTGGGCCTATTGGTTGGGCAATGGGTAGTTGGGTATCAAGTATAGTATATGGTGGACTTACCTCGGCATTTGGTTGGTTATTTGCAACTGTCTTTGGTTTCTTATATGCCCCGTTAGTTATAACTGGATTACATCATATGAGTAATGCAATTGATTTGCAGTTAATTAGCGAATTTAATGGAACAATTCTTTGGCCAATGATTGCTTTATCTAATATTGCTCAAGGTTCTGCTGTTTTAGCGATGATTTTCTTACAAAAGAAAAATGATCGTGCTCAACAAATCTCGATTCCAGCATGTATTTCATGTTACTTAGGAGTTACAGAACCAGCCATGTTTGGTGTTAACTTAAAATATATGTTCCCCTTCGTTGCAGCAATGGTCGGATCAGCTTGTGCAGCAACGCTATCTGTAGGATTAGGTGTTATGGCTAATTCTATCGGAGTAGGTGGAATTCCCGGAATCTTATCGATTAAAACATCATCAATGTTAACCTTTGCTCTTGCCATGTTCGTTGCTATTATTGTTCCATTTACTTTAACTTATTTCATTGGAAGAAAGAAATTAACGATGGAAGACAAACTCGGTATCAAAGAAATGATTACTTCAAATCATGAAAATACTAATTCTACACCTGAAGTGATGATGGCACCTATGAGTGGCGCACTCTTATCACTTGAACAAGTAGAAGATCAAGCATTTGCTACACGCGCTATGGGCGATGGATTTGCTATAGATTTAAATAATGGTGATGTCGTTGCTCCTATGAGTGGTGAAGTTATTGTTTGTTTCCCAACAAAGCATGCTTACGGTATCCGTAGTCTTGATGGAAAAGAAATCTTGATTCATCTTGGCATGGATACAGTAGAACTACAAGGCGTTGGATTTACATCGTATGTACAGGTTGGGGATATCATAAAACAAGGGGATTTGATTGCTCATGTTGATATTGAACTAGTTAAATCAAAAGGAAAATCACTGGTTTCACCAGTTATCTTTACAAGTGGCGAAAAAATCCGCTTATTGAAAGAACAGATGAATGTAAATAAAAAAGACAAAGATATTGTTATCTTTGAATAAGAGGAGGATTTATGAATTTTGAGAATAAAGTTGTCTATCAAATCTATCCAAAATCTTTTTATGATAGTGATGGAGATGGAGTAGGGGATTTACAAGGAATTATTGATAAATTAGATTATTTTGAATATCTTGGTGTGGATTATTTATGGATAACACCTTTCTTTGTCTCTCCTCAACGTGATAATGGTTATGACGTTGAAGATTATCGAGCGATTGATCCAAGATTTGGAACAATGGAAATCTTAGAAAAGTTAATTCAAGAAGCAAAGAAACGTAATATTGATATTATGCTAGATATGGTGTTTAATCATACATCGACAAGACATGCTTGGTTTCGAAAAGCAATAGCCAATGATAAAAAGTACCAAGATTACTATATTTTTCATCAAGGAAAAGAAGATGGTTCAGCACCAACAAATTGGGTGAGTAAATTTGGAGGTAATGCTTGGGAATATGTTAAGGGATTAGATTCTTACTATCTCCATCTTTTTGATAAGACGCAAGCAGATTTAAACTGGGATAATCCAGCAGTGCGCGACGAGATATGTGATATCATCAATTTCTGGAAAGAAAAAGGTGTGTATGGGTTTCGCTTTGATGTCATTAACCTAGTCAGCAAACCAGAGACTTTTGAGGATGATTTTGAAGGTGATGGGCGTCGTTTCTATACAGATGGTAGAAATATTCATAAGTATCTAAAAGAAATTAACCAACGCACTTTTGGTAATGACGAGCGTATTATCACAGTCGGAGAAATGTCATCGACATCTCTTGATAACTGTGTGAAATATGCGGGTAAAAATGATCATGAATTATCGATGGTATTTAACTTTCATCACTTGAAAGTGGATTATAAAGACAAACAAAAATGGGCTTTAAAATCCTTTGATTTCGAGGAGTTAAAAGATTTGTTTAATACATGGCAATTAGGCATGCAAAAACAAGATGCTTGGAATGCGTTATTTTGGTGTAATCATGATCAACCACGAGCTGTTTCTAGATTTGGTGATGATCAACAATATCCTAAAGAATCAGCGAAAATGTTAGCAACTGCCATTCATTGCATGCGAGGAACTCCTTATATTTATCAAGGAGAAGAAATTGGGATGACAAATGCCTATTTTACAGATATAAAACAATATCGCGATGTAGAATCAATTAATTATTTTAATATTTTAAAACAAGAAGGCTTAAGTGAAGAAAAGATTGTTCATGTTCTACAAGAACGTTCTCGCGATAATGGACGAACACCTATGCAATGGGATGATTCTTTGCATGCTGGATTTACTTCAGGTACACCATGGATTCAAGAAATTTTTAATTATCGTGAAATCAATGTGAAAAACAGCATGAATGATGAAGCTTCAGTTTTAAATCATTATCGAAACTTAATTAAATTACGTAAAGAAGTAGATGTGATTGCCTATGGTGATTTTACACCATTAATAGAAGATCACACTCATGTGTTTGCTTATAAGCGCACATACCTCAATGAAGAATTACTTGTTGTGAATAATTTCTATGGAGAAAAAACAACAGTGGAACTTGAGGAAGATGTGTATACTTGTTTATTAAGCAATTATCCAACACGTTCGTATCATAAGACTATGGAATTACAGCCTTATGAATCAATTGTTTTCTATAAGAAAAAGTAGTAATAGAAAGAATCTTAGATTTTTTCTATATGTTGTATCTTTGTTATGCGAAAAATATATTGAAACACAATACAAACTAGCAGGAAAATCAATTGGTATTTCTGAACACAAAAAATTATGATTGAAGAACTAATGAATAATCAACTAATAAGAAATTCAAATATAATTAGATGTTGATTAATTTTTTCTCCCACTTACAAGATATAAAAAGCAAGAATTATTTTCTTGTTTTTTTATACCATTTATACTTTATATAAAATAAAAAAAGTGTCACTTGTTGACATACAAAACCATGACCATTTGTAACTAGCAATATAAAAAAAGGACGAATCGTCCTTCTTACATCCAAGAAATTTTACTTTCTGTTTTATTCAGAATTTTTTTCACATTACCTCTATGTCGATAAATAATTAATATTGACATAAGAAGTGAAGCAATGAAAATACTTGTACTAACATCAAAGATAAGCAATGATATAGTCGAAGCAATGGCAGCAATCATGGAGGCTAATGAAACCATTTTACTTATGTATAAGCATACAAAGAAACAAGCAAATGGGATTAAGAAGCATAAAATGTTACCGACAGTAAATAAAGATACTGCGAATAAGAAACCAAACATACTAGCAACTGCTTTTCCACCTTTAAAGTTAGCGAAGATAGGGAAACAGTGACCAATACATACAAAGAGTCCAGTCCAAATAGATGCTTCTTTATCAAAGAGCGAAACAAGATAGATGGCTAACACACATTTTAATACATCTAGCACAATAACGGCCGCTCCGGCTTTTTTACCAAGAACACGTCCAGCATTTGTTCCACCTAAATTTCCTGAACCAAAATTTCGTACATCTGTATGATAGAATACCTTTCCAACGATAAGTGCAAAGGGGAGCGAACCTAAAAGATATCCGATTAGTAAGTAGATTATAAACATATTATCACCTCTTCTAAGTTATTTTACCACGCTTGAAAGTAAACTACTATTAATTTCTCTTTTTTTTAAGGCTTAAATTTGGTATAATTACAAACGAAGTGAGGTGTTTGCATGAGCGATAATGTTTATGATGCAACCAGTATTCAGATTTTAGATGGTCTGGAGGCTGTTAGGAAAAGACCAGGTATGTATATTGGTAGTACTGATAGTCGTGGTTTACATCATTTAGTTTGGGAAATTGTAGATAATGCAATTGATGAAGCTCTAAATGGTCACGGAAATACAATCAAAATTACGATTGAAAAAGATAATGTAATCTGTGTAGAAGATGAGGGGCGAGGGATGCCTGTAGGTATGCATGCAAGTGGTGTATCTTCTTTACAGGTTATTTTTACGGTTCTACACGCCGGTGGAAAATTCTCGACTCAAGGTGGGTATAAAACATCAGGGGGACTCCATGGAGTTGGTGCGAGTGTTGTGAATGCTTTAAGTGAATGGGTTGAGGTTACTGTTTATAATGGCGGTAAAACTTATCAGATGAATTTTAAAGATGGAGGAAGTTATTCCTCACCATTAATCGAGTTAGGTAAAACAACAAAAAGTGGAAGTAAAGTTCGTTTCAAACCTGATGCGAAGATTTTTTCAACGATTGAATTTTCCTATTCAGCGATTGAAGAAAGAGCACGTGAAAATGCATTCCTATTAAAGAATTTACGTATGGTCTTAAATGATGAACGTAAAGGAAAGAGTGAAACATTTCACTATGAAAATGGTTTAGAAGCTTTTATAGATTATTTACATGAAGATAAAGAAGTATTCCATAAACCTGTTTCTTTCTCAGGTATCAATAATGAAATCCAAATTGATTGTGCTTTCCAATACACTGATGAATACCAAGAAAACGTATTCTCCTTTGTTAATATGGTTCGTACTAAAGATGGAGGTAGTCATGAAGTAGGGGCAAGAAGTGCTTTCACTAAAGTCTTTAATGATTATGCTCGTCGTTATGGTTTACTAAAAGAAAAAGAAAAGAATTTTGAAGGTAGTGATGTTCGTGAAGGTTTAACGATTATTTTATCGTTAGGTATTCCTGAAAATCTATTACAGTTTGAAGGACAAACAAAAGGAAAATTAGGTACTCAAGAAGCTAAATCAGCTGTTGAGAACTTAGTTGGAGAGAAGTTAACTTATTTCCTTGAAGAGAATAAAGAATTAGCCTTTACCTTAATCAAGAAAATGAGTCGTGCTTCATTGGCTAGAGAAGCAGCACGTAAGGCGAGAGAAGATTCTCGTAAGGGTAAAACTAAAGGAAAGTCTGAGAAGATTTTATCTGGGAAATTAGCTGCGGCTCAAAGTAAGGATGCTCGAAAGAAAGAACTTTATCTTGTCGAAGGGGATTCTGCTGGAGGTAGTGCAAAACAGGGACGTGATTCTAAGTATCAAGCGATTTTACCATTACGTGGTAAGGTATTGAATACTGAGAAAGCAAGTCTAGCTAATATTGAAAAGAATGAAGAATTAAATACGATTATTCATGCACTGGGTGCTGGTGTTGGTGCTAGTTTTTCTGCTGAAGATTCAAACTATCACAAAGTCATCATTATGACGGATGCTGATACGGATGGAGCTCATATTCAAGTATTATTATTAACGTTCTTCTTTCGTTACATGAGAGGCTTAATTGAAGCTGGTATGGTCTATATTGCCTTACCACCTTTGTATAAATTATCAAAAGGAAAAGAACTTCAATATGCTTGGAGTGATGAAGAATTAAACGAAATACGTAAAACATTCCCTAAAGGATTTACTTTACAACGCTATAAAGGGTTAGGGGAAATGAATGCTGATCAACTTTGGGATACAACTATGTGTCCAGAAACAAGAACTCTTATTCAAATTAGTATTGAAGATGCGGTATTAGCGGAACGCCGTGTTTCGGTATTAATGGGAGATAAGGCTGATGTTCGCCGTGATTGGATAGAAGAGAATGTTTCCTTTACTCTTGAAGATAGTTACACTGTGGAGGTAAAACGATAATGTCTGAAATAAATAAAAATGTTGTCAATTTATCACTAGAAGAAATTATGGGTGAACGTTTTGGTCGTTATTCAAAATATATAATCCAAGATCGTGCGTTACCAGATGCTAGAGATGGCTTAAAACCTGTTCAACGTCGTATCTTATATACAATGTTTAGTGACGGAAATACGCATGATAAAGCGTACCGTAAATCAGTTAAATCAGTCGGTTTAGTTATTGGTAACTATCACCCTCATGGAGATAGTTCAGTCTATGAAGCAATGGTTCGTATGTCACAAAATTGGAAGACACGTGAACCTTTAATTGATATGCATGGGAATAACGGTAGTATGGATGATGACCCTCCAGCAGCAATGCGTTATACGGAGGCTCGTCTTGCTCCTTTAGCTCAATATTTATTAAGTGATATTGATAAAGAAACGGTTTTATTTGCTCCTAACTTTGATGATACCAATATGGAACCAACGGTGCTACCTGCTCGTTATCCTAATCTATTAGTTAACGGTATTAGTGGGATAGCAGCTGGATATGCAACAAACATTCCTCCTCATAACCTTAGTGAAGTGATTGATGCGACAATCTATCGTTTACAATATCCTAATTGTGAACTAGATGAACTATTAGAATATATTCAAGGCCCTGACTTTCCTACAGGTGGTACAGTTCAAGGTGTAGAGGGTATCAGAGATGCCTTTAACACGGGTAAGGGAAGAGTTATGGTTCGTAGTAAGGTTGAAACTGTTCAAACAAAGACAGGACAACAAATCATCATTTCTGAACTTCCATATGAAGTCGTTAAATGTAATCTTGTGAAAAAAATTGATGACATTCGCTTGAATAAGAAAATTGAAGGAATGATTGATGTTCGTGATGAATCAGACCGTAATGGGTTAAGAATTGCTATTGATTTAAAGAAAGATAGCAATTCGGAATTAATTATTAATTATTTGTATAAGAACACTGATTTACAGGTTTCTTATAACTATAATGTAGTAGCAATTGTCAATAAAAGACCCATGCAATTAGGTCTAAAACAAATGCTTGATGCCTTTATTAATCACCGTATTGATGTTATAACTAAACGTTGTCAATATGATTTAGATAGAATGGAAAGACGTTGTCATATCTTAGAAGGCTTAATAAAAGCTGTTTCAGTCTTGGATGAAATTATTGCTCTTATTCGTTCAGCAAAAGATAAAGCTGATTCTAAATTAAAGATTATAGAAGCGTTTGCTTTTACTGAAGAACAAGCAGAAGCTATTGTATCTTTACGTTTATACCGTTTATCTTCAACAGATATAACACAACTTAAGGAAGAATTCACGCAATTAGTTAATGCGATGGAACTCTTAAATGATATTCTAAGTAATGAAAAATTATTACGAAAAGAAATTGTGAAAGAATTAAAAGAAGTGAAGACTTTATTCGGAAGTCCTCGATTAACTAAGATTGAAAACGAAATTGAAGAAATTATTATTGATAAACAACAAATGATAACTAGTGAACAAGTTATGGTAACTATTTCACGTGATGGTTATATTAAACGTTCATCAATGCGTTCATTTGCTTCAAATGATAGTATGACAGGACTAAAAGAGGGAGATCAACTTATTGGAACCTTAGAGGCTAATACACTTGAAATTCTTCTCTATGTCACAAGCTCTGGTACTTATGGTTATACGTATATTCATGAGATTGATGAAGCAAAATGGAAGGATATTGGAAGTCACTTAAATAGTCTTGTTAATATGAGTGGTGAAGAGAAAATAATCAATGCCTTTGTTTTATCTTCCTTTGATACATATGCTTCTCTTGTTACTTTATCATCTATGGGTATGATTAAGCGTACCATGATTAAAGATTTAGAAGTATCAAGAAACAATAAGACAATGAGTTTAATGAATTTAAAGGATAATGATTCACTTGTTTCTGCACAAGTTGCGTATGAGAATAAAGATATCCTCATTGTTAATAAAGATGGATTTGTTGCTCGTTATAATGTGGAAACAATGACGCCAACTGCTCCTAAAACAAAAGGAATTATTGCGATGAAGAGTAATGAAGCCATGGTTACTGCTTGTGTTTTAAATAATCATGAAGCTTGTGTTCTCTTTGTTTGTAGCAATGGTTCAATGAAGCGCTTAAAGAACAGCGATTTACCACTAAATGGACGTCCTGTTCGTGGAGAGTGTATTGCGAAGAAAGTTAAGAGCAATCCAACAAGCATTGAAGCTGTACGTGTAGGCGATTTAAATGATGAAATCATCTTTATGCAAGATCCTATTGAAAAAATAAGCTTCAAAGATATTACACTTATGAATAAGGAAGCAACTTTCTCTACTAGTTTGAAGTTAAATCCTGATTTCTACATCATGAAGGGAATCATAAAAATCGATCAGATTCAAATTCCTGATACTATTGAAATAAGTGAAGACATTGAACAAATTAATCTAGATATATAATCTAAAAGGTCCCCAATATAATTTGAGGACCTTTTATTAACTATTTTTGTGCTTTGAAGTAAGAACCTTTTTGTTGAGCTGGTGGGAAACGATGACCTGCTTCAACATCGATGTCTTCGTTAACTAGTTTGTTATCAGAAGTATATTCTCCATACTTACCAGTTTTTTCGCAACTTTCTCCAGGTTTGAATTTTTTAGTTTGTGGCATAATTGTTCACCTCCTGAAAATAGTATGTGAGAAGATTGACCACATATTCATTTAAGTTTAATAAATAAATGATTCTGAGTGAACATTATGTTATAATTATAGTAAATAATTAGTGATAGAAATACGAAAGGGAGGAATAAGTATGATGAAAAAAAAGATAATCGCATTATTATGCGTTATGATATGTATGGGAAATGCTCAAGTAATTAAAGCTAAAGAAGCTTGGTCAAAGATTGATGGAAATGAAGTTTATTTAGTTGATGATAAATTAAGCAAAGGTTGGATTGATATAAATAATGCATGGTATCACTTTAATAAAGATACAGGTTATTTAAGTAAAGGTTGGATTAATGAAAAAGGTTGCTGGTACTACTCTGATATAAAAACAGGGGTTATGCATCATGGTTGGGCAACTAATGGAGTAAACTGGTATTATCTAAATAGGAGTAATGGCATTATGCAAACATCACAGTGGTTAGAGGAAGATGGTCAGCGTTTCTACTTGCTAGAAGATGGGCGTATGGCTGTTGGTCAACATAGAATTGATGGTAAAGCAATGTCGTTTGGTGAAGATGGTAATTTCATAAAAGACCTTGTAGATAAAAAAATAGAAGGTTGGTTACATAATGGAAACAAAACTTCTTATTATATTAAGGGTAAGCCAATAAAGGGATGGCAAAAACTTGAAGATAAACAATATTACTTTAGTACTAAAGGAACGATGGTGAAGGGAATTGTGGATATTGAGGGAAATACATATCAATTTGGAAATGATGGTGTATTTCAAAGAGAAATAACAAATGAAGGATTAATGATTGAAGATAATCATACTGTTTTCTATAAAGAAGGAACAAAAGCTACTGGTTGGCAAAAAGTAGGGAAAGAAGATTATTATTTTGATAAGAATGGTAAAGGAATTTCAGGCTGGTTTAATCATGCTAATAAACAATCATTTTTCGTTAATGGGTTGGCTATGGATGTAAATCGCAACAAGAAAGATGCTGAACGATTACTAAAGGCAATTAATCAAACCTTTGATGTTCAGCTAAAAGCAGTAACAGGAACGCTAATTCCTTTAGCAACACAAATTAGAGCCAATGAAATTATTACTCATTTCTCAAGCGAAAGAGGAGATAAAAATTTTATTAGTGTATTTAATGAAGTCGAAGTGGATATTAGAAAATGTGATGAATTAAGATTTATAGCAGAAGACGATGAAGATGTCTTAGAGCAATTAATGGATGTTGATCTAAGTGATTATACATCAATTAGTCTTGCAATGGCATCCTACAATCAAACAAACTTCTGGGTTTTACATTTAATTGACTCAAGTGTGAAGTGAACTACGGTACGCTTAGCTTGAGTTTTTTTTATTCTTAAATCTTACTTTTTAAGTCTTTTACTCCTTTATCATCTCTTCTATTGTACAAAGCAATAATTCAGAACTTTCTAATTAAGCTTTTCTCAGTCTTCCTAAGCGCATGCCCTGTGCTTTCGCAATGCCAATAGCCTCTTCTTGTGCGACATAAGATAAAAACTGTAGAACTATGTCGGAGATAAGCGTGCCAATTAATTCACTCGGTGTTTCTTTTTGTATTGTTGCAATCTGGGCAGACTTAGATATTGCTATAACTAATAGAGGATAAAAGAAAATTCTGCAAATAGTAATGGGATTAGAACGAAGAAAAATCTCTCTTTAAGTGATTAAATGATATTATGTCGATGAAAATGGATTATTCTTAAAAAACACGATCAGCGATGGTTATGTAATTAATGAAGTGGGTTAATGGAGTCAATAACTAACTAAAAGAATTCCTTCGTGGCATTCATTTTTTTATGATCATATCTTGAGGTAATTCTATTTCGATTGTTTTATTTTGTTGAGTCAATGGATGAACAAAGGTTAGTTTATATGCATGAAGTGCGCAGCGTTGAATCCAACGTGATGGACGACCATAGATTGAATCCGATAAGATTGGGTGGTTAATATGAGCAAGGTGAACTCTTATTTGGTGGGTTCTTCCTGTTTCTAATGTACAACGAACAAGAGAATAGTGTTGTTTTTGATAACATTTCACGCATTCTACATGAGTTATTGCTTCTTTTCCAGATCGAGAAACTCTAAATTTATTGTTGTTGTGTCGATCTTTTCCAATAGGTTCACTAATCGTTAATTTCTCATACTTAATAAAGATACCACTTACTAGTGCGTAATACTGACGATGTATTTCTTTTCTATTTAATGCATCATCTAAATAAGGTTGAAAGAACGAACATTTACTAAACATCACTAATCCTGTTGTATCCATGTCTAGTCGATGGATAGGTCGTATCGTATGGTTTTGATTGGTTGACTTATAATAGTGACTCACAGCATTCGCTAGGGTGTTTAAACCTTCTTTTGTATCTGGATGAACAATCATTCCACATTGTTTATTTACTACTAAAATAAAGTCGTCTTCATAGACAACTTCAAGAGGTAAATCTTGATCAATGAAATCTCGTTCTTCTTCAATGGATACTTTAATTTTAAGAGAATCACTGATCGTCAATAGGGTATCTATTGTAATGAATTTATCATTTAAAGTGATGTGTTTATCTAAAAAAAGAGTATACTTGCTTTTCTTAGATTGATGATAAAAGTCTAAAAAAGCTGAAATAGGTCGTTTGTGAAACTGTTGGTCGATAATAAATTCTACCCATGATTCAAGTTTATTTGTTTTCATAAGACTCCTTCTTTATGCAGCCTTATTATAACATAGTTTATAAATGCAAAGAGTATAAAAATATGGTAAAATAGATTAGAAAGTGGTGGCTGAATGATGATTAACTTTGGAATACTTGGAGCTGGGAAAATAGCTCATCGATTTATGAAGGGAATACAAGTTAGTGAATATGCTGAAGTATCAACAATTTATGTAAGAAATATTGAAAAAGGTAGACCGTTTATTAAGCAATATCAATTGGATAGTTGTACTGATGATCTTGATGCTTTCTTAGCTAATTCATCGATGGATGCAGTTTATATTGCTCAACCTAATTTTCTGCATTATGAGTCAATATTAAAGTGTTTAGAAGCTGGTAAGCATGTACTATGTGAAAAGCCAATGTTTATTGATACGAAGCAAGCTATCCATGCCTTTGAAGTAGCACAAGAGCATCGATGTTTACTCATGGAAGCTATGAAGGTTTGTTTCTTACCGACCACAATGCAAGCAATTAAATGGATTAATGAAGGTAAAATTGGTAAAATAAAGGCGATGACTGCAAGTTTTGCTCGAGCATCTAAGATAGATGAAAATCATCCCATCTTTGTGAAAGAATATGGTGGAGGAGCTTTGTTTGATGTTGGTTGTTACGCAGTAGCTCTGACGAATCAAATCCTAGGTGAAGTAAATGGAGTTCACTATGAGCGTGTTTATACAAGCTCTGGCGTTGATGAAACCACAGCCTTACTCTTAAGTTATAAGAATGATGTTTGTGCAACTATCTGGGCGAGTTTCACTCTCGACATGGATAATGAAGCAACTATTATTGGTGATAAAGGCATAATTAGAATCAAGAACTTTTGGAAGAGTCATCAAGCAACCTTATTGAGTGAATTAGGTGATGAGACTTTTAATGGAGAACCGATCTCTGAATTTGTTTATCAAATTAATCATTTCTGTGAATGTATAAAACAAGGAATTATTGTTTCTCCTATTATGGGAAGAAATGAAACTTTAGGAATATTAAAAATATTAGAAGGAGCGTCTTATGAGTAGCAAAGATAACGTAAAACAATTTTGGAGTTTATTTCTTAAACATGAAGGTAGACTAGAAAAGGCATTAGATGAAGATAATAAAGAGGAAACACGAGAGATTGTTCATTTATTAAATGATATGATGATTAAAACTTGTGGTTGTTACTTAGAAGTAAATAAAGAAGGAGATTCTTTTTATGAATGTACTTTTTTACCAATGAATGATAAAACATCACAAATGTTCTGTGCCTATCTAAAGAAGTTTGCACCTACTACTGTTATTGATACATGGATTATTAATGAATGTGTCCCTCCATTGAGTGAAAAAGCCTTTCATATGCACTTTGATTTAAAAGATGTAAGCTATGGAGTTTCAGACTTAGAAGTCTTAGTAAGTGTCAATGAAGGAGCAAAAAACTTCGATTTATTGATTTTTTGTCCTGCATTTGAATGGATGGAAGATCATGAAGCTAATACGATTCTCGATGCTTATTTAGAAAATATGATTGGTTCATTAATGGTTGAATCTAGAATCAATGAAGTAAAAGCTTGTAAGAACAAAGAACTCGGTGATTGGGTAGCTATGGAGGATTTATTCGAAATATTATCTGACCTAATAATTAAGAATAAATGGCCTGAATTCAATGATATAACAACCATTTATTCAGTTTATAAAATTGAAAATGATGTCATTAAAGAAACACGAGATCATGACAAAATGTTAATAACAACAGCGCATCCAGGATTATTTGTGGAAATATGTAATAATGAACGTTTCATTCTTGATCAGTGTAATCGTTTAGGTGCTGAATTTGGTACCATATCTTTCCAAAGAGAATATGGCGATGAAAAAAACGCTTTAGTTAAGCAACAATTAGAAAGAGAATTAAATGACTTACTCTATCCTTTAGGTATCGCTAAAGTACTTGGTGGAGCTATTGGATTGAATTATAGTTATATTGATTGTTTGATTTTTGACCGTAATGAATTCAAACTAGCTCTAGCTAAAGTAAATGAAAAAACAGCAATGAATTTACTCTATCAACCTATGTAAGAAGAGCTAACGCTCTTCTTTCTTCATTTCATGCTTACAAAATGCCTTATATAATTTAATAGTCGCTCTTTTTTCTATTCTTGATACATAAGAACGTGAAATATGATATTCTTTAGCTATTTCTTTTTGCGTTAATTCTGGTTGATTAAATAGACCATAACGTTTTGTAATGATTTCTAATTCACGTTGATCTAATAAATCTAGATATTTCATCATTTTTTTAATGTTCTCACAAAGCATAAATTCATCAATTGGATCTTTACCTCTTGAATCAGCAACAGCATCAATTAAACACATCTCGGAACCATCACTATCTGTTTGTATGGGTTCATTCAAAGAACGGGTATTCGCATGCTTCACATTTGAGCGCAGTGTCATAAGTATTTCATTTTCAATACAACGAGCTGCATAAGTTGTTAATTTATGACCAGTATCACTTCGATAAGTATCAATGGCTTTAATTAATCCGATGGTACCAATGCTAATTAAATCTTCTTTATCAATTTTGTGGATATCGTATTTTTTAACAATATGAGCAACTAATCTTAAATTGTGCTCAATGAGAGCATTTCTTGCTTCAATATCACCTTTATTCAATCTTTCAATCATGATAGCTTCTTCTTCTTTAGTTAGAGGATCTTTAAATCGTCTACTTTGTATAAACCCTACAAAGGTCATCATTTGGCTCAACCATTGAGCAAATAGTACAAACATTTTTATCACCTATAAATAGCTTATGTCTAAATGAGTGATAAATTGACAAAAAAGGACAAAATAATTGGGAAATTAAAAGAATGAATCAGGGTTATGTATCCTAAAAAAGCACATTTATGTTATACTATTGTCGAGGTGTTTTATGATATCAATCTTAGTTCCTAAAATGATGATTCAATTATTTAGTGAATTATCCACAAAGACATTATTAACGCATGGAATTCGCTGTTTAATCTGTGATGTTGATAATACTTTAATTCCTCACCATTCTCAATGTTTTAGTAAGGATGTTTTAACCTTTATTGATTTAATACAAAAAGAGGGAATTGAAGTCATCTTAATTTCAAACAATGTTAAAAGTAGAATAGAGAGTTTAGCTAAACCTTTAGTAGTAAAATACTATGGATTTGCGAAAAAACCTTTAAGGATTACTTATCAAAGGATACTGAATGATTCTGGTTATAAACCAAATGAAGTAGCTTGTTTAGGTGATCAATTATTTACTGATATTGTGGGTGCCAATCGAATGAAGATGTTAAGTATTTATACTTATCCACTGGATCAAAATGATATTGTGTTTACGAAAGTAAATCGTAAGATAGAAAAGTTTATTTTGAGGAAAATAGAAAAGAGGAAGTGTAATGAGTAAGAAATGTAGTGGTTGTGGGATAGAATTACAAAATACTGATTCTAAAGGACTTGGATATACTCCTAAAATAGAAGCAGATTTATGTCAAAGATGTTTTAGAATTCGTCATTATGATGATGTAACAATTTCTATGAAACAGGGAATTGATTCTGATCTTATCTTAGAGAAGGTTAATAAAATGGATGCTTTAGTTTTATGGGTTGTCGATTTATTCGATTTTGAAGCTAATTTAATTCCTGGAATTAATCGTCATCTTTCTGGTAAAGATATAGTTTTAGTAGCAACGAAGCGTGATTTATTGCCTAAGACAACTGGAAATGATAAATTAGTGCAATTTATACAGCGCCGTTGTAAACAGGAAAATATTAATTTATCAGGAATTGTCTTATGTTCAGACTTAGTATACCATCCCAATAGTGAGGAAAATTTCAGTATCGATGAAGTGAAACACGCTATTGAAGTAGTAGGAAAAGGTCGTGATGTTGTTGTAATTGGTATGGCTAATGCAGGCAAATCAACTTTATTGAATGCCTACTTAAAGGAAAACCGCTTAACAACTTCTCGTCATCCTGGAACAACGTTAGATTTTTCACCCATTCAAGCCGAGGGTTATGTTATCTATGATACACCGGGTTTAACTCGTTTAGATAGCTTCTTACCTCATGTACCAGATGAAGAATTAAAGAAGATTATTCCCATGAAGACAATTAAACCTATTGTCTATCAACTTAAAGGAGATCAAACCTTGTCCTTAGGTGGCATGGTTCGTCTTGATTTGTTAGGGTGTGAGGGTGTCTCATGTACGTGTTACTTTAGTGAACGTTTATCAATTCATCGAAGCAAAAGTGAAAATGCTGATAAGTTATGGATTGATCACTTGAATGAATTGTTAGTACCATCAATTAATCAACATTTACATGAAATGAAGAAGGTTGATCGACAAGGGATTCATGAACCTACGGATATTGTAATCCATGGTTTAGGATGGTTTTGTATTCATGGAGATGTATCCATGGCAAGAGTCTATGTAAATAAAGAAGTCAATGTGACTTTCAGAGAGGGATTTATTTAATGTTAAACAATCAAGAAAAAAGCAAATTAAGAGCAATGGGACAAAAGTTAAAATCTTTGTTTCAAATAGGAAAAGATGGAATTAGTGAAAACTTAATTAAGACTTTAAATGACTCATTAGAAGCTCATGAATTAGTTAAATTAAATGCATTAAAGAGTTGTCCAACACCAATTCAAGAAATTGCTATAGAACTATCAGCTCAAACTAAAAGTGAGATTATTCAAATTATTGGACATACAGTTGTTTTATATCGTCGTAGTAAAAAGAATAAGTGTGAGATGTAAGATATGCGAATTGGCTTAATCGGAGGTAGTTTTGATCCGATTCACAGTGGTCATTTAGCCATGGCAAAGGCTGCTTTGAAGCAGGATTCAATTGATGAATGTTGGTTTGTTTTAAGTATGTCAACACCCTTAAAAGATCGCTCAATGACATCTTTTGATGATCGTTTAGAAATGATGAAAGTAGCCATAGCACCTTATCGAAAAATGCGAGTTTGTGAGATTGAAAAAAATCTACCAACACCTTCATATACAATTCAAACTTTAAAAGTATTAACGCAAATGTATCCAACCTTTAGTTTTAGTTGGTATATTGGTGGTGACCAAGCAAAACAATTAGATAAGTGGAAAGATATAGAAGCTTGTAAAGAACTAGCAACTTTTAAAGTCTTTCAACGAGATAAGATGATTGACACTCAATTAGCTTGCATTAAAATGGAATTATTGCCTCTATCAAGTACGTTAGTACGTCAAGGAAGGCTGATTGATACACCAAGATGTGTACGGAGAGTCATCTTTGAAAAAGGGTTATACATGGAGGAAATGATTGCTCATCGATTGAGTAAGAAAAGAGCGAAGCATTCAATGAGTGTGGCTATACTGGCTAAAGAGTTGGCTTTGGCTCATGGAATTGATGAAGATTTAGCGTATCGGGCTGGCCAACTTCATGATATTTGTAAGGAAATGAATGTTGAACAAGCAACAGGTATAATGAAGCATTGTTTCCCTCATTTAATGAGTGAACATGTGAACATTTGGCATGGCTATCTTGCTTCTAAATATCTTGTTAAACTGTATGGAATTCGCAATAAAGAACTATCTAATGCTATCTTTCATCATGTTAAAGGCTGTAGTTTAAACCCTTTAGCCATGATTGTCTACATAGCGGATAAGTTAGATCCATCGCGTGATTATGATTCTACATATGAAATAGAATTAGCAAAACGTGATTTAAAAAAAGCATTTAAGCTTGTTCATGAACAACAAGCAAAATACCTAGAAGGAGACCAACTATGAAGAGTCAAGATAAAATTTAAGAAATTTATCAAATA
>F144_Wood_Sandpiper__coassemble_34_pt1 | contig 30868 bp, 29 predicted proteins | sample F144_Wood_Sandpiper__metabat2_low_PE_003 | metagenome-assembled genome bin F144_Wood_Sandpiper
AGATATAAAATGTTTAAGAAATTACTTACTGCATTAAAATCAAAAAAAGTTATCGCTGCCATTATCGTGGTTGTGGTATTAATTGCTTTCTTCAATCCGTTTAAGAAAAGTAATAATATGTTATCAGTTCAGGCTATGGAATTAACAAGTCAAAACTTAACCAATACTATACAGGTAACGGGGCTAGTAGAAAGTTCTGATTCAATCAAAGTCAGCTCTAGTCTTGCTTATAATATTGAAAGTGTTAATGTGAAAGCAGGCGATCTAGTTAACGAGGGAGACGTACTTGCTACTATTGATACAACGAGTTTATTATTAGACATCCAAAAAGTTGAAATGGGAGCTACCCTTTCTTCTAGTTCTACATCGTTGAATCTTGAAAATGCGAAACAAGATTATGAAACAATGAAGAGTGATTTAGAAAACAATATGAATTCTTCAATCGTGAATGCTCAAAATAATGTAGATAATGCACTTCGTAGTTTAGATGATGCTAAGGAGAAATATAACGATTCATTAAAAGACTTAGATGAAGGAACTAACGCAACGATAAAGAAAGCACAAAGAGCTGTTGATGATGCTCGTGATGCATGGCTTGATGCCGATGATGCTGTTGATTCTCTTGAAGAAAAAATTGAAGATTTAGAATATGCAATTGATAGGATACAGGATGAAATAATTGCATGCAGTGCAACTTCTTGTGCTGATTTAGGTACATTACAAACAACAAAAATAGGCTATGAACAAGAACTTAGACAGTTAAAAGCATCTTCGTCTTCATCATCAAGTGACCGTGCGTATAAAGCATATAAAGATGCTAAGACAAACTTAGAGGATGCGGTAAAAGCAGCCAATAAAGAATCTGAAAACTTTTTAAAGAACGTAAATACAATGCAAACTAATTTTGACACAGCAAATAAGAGTTTAAAAATTGCTCAAAGAACAGCCCAACAACAGTTGAAATCTGCTGCTGATAAAGTAGAGAGTGCAACTTTGAACTATAACAATCAAACATCGAATATTGACTTAGCGAAGATGAAAAAGCAATTAGATGATGCAACTGTAAAAGCACCAATATCTGGTACAGTAACACAAGTATATGCTGAAGTAGGAAATAAAGGTTCTGGATTACTTTTTGTTATTGAAAACAGTGATGCTTTAAAAGTAGTTACTTCAATTAAAGAATATGATTTAATGGACATCCAAAATGGAATGTCTGCTATTATAAAAGCGGATGCTGTAAAGGATAAAGAATACAAGGGAGCTGTATCTTTCATTGCTCCTGCAGCAAAGAAAGCACCTGATGGTTCTATGTTAGCTAGTACAAATGTTGAATTTGAATGTGAAGTAGATATCAAAGATACATCATCTGATCTTAAGATAGGGATGAATGCACGAGTTAATATTGTAACTGATTCAAAAGATAATGTTAAAGCAGTTCCGTATGAAGCGGTTTTGAGTGATGAATTAAATCAAAGTTATGTTTACATAGCTGAAGTAGCTAATAAAGATACTTATACAGCTAAGAGAATTAATGTTACTCTAGGTTTAGAAACAGACTTTATGGTTGAAATTCTTAGTGATGAGTTACAGGAAGGTAATCTAGTTATAATTTCACCTGAATTGGTAAGTGAAGGAATGACAGTTAATTTGGTGAAGTAATGGAGAAGAAGAAAATATTCGAAATGAAGGATATTGTTAAGAAATTCTATATAGGCACTGAAAATGAATTACAGGTTCTTAACGATATTTCATTAGATGTCTGTGAAGGTGAATTTGTATCGATTGTTGGTCCTAGTGGTTCTGGTAAAAGTACCTTGATGAATATTATTGGTGCGTTAGATCGTCCAACTAGTGGTAGTTATGTACTTGATGGTGTAGCTATGGAAGATGTGAGTGATAATGAATTATCGAAGTTTAGGAATCAAAAAATAGGATTCGTTTTTCAAACGTTTAATTTAATACCTCGTACTTCTGCATTGAGAAATGTTGAAATACCAATGATGTATGCTGGAGCATCAAGAAAAGATCGTGCAGATAGAGCAAAAGAATTGTTAACTTTAGTTGAAATGAATGATCGTATGAATCATCTACCTAATGAATTATCAGGGGGACAAAAGCAACGTGTAGCGATTGCAAGAGCTATGGCAAACAATCCAGCCATTATATTAGCTGATGAACCTACTGGAGCGTTAGATTCAGCTACAGGGCGTCTAGTTATGGATTTATTTCATGAACTTCATGAAAAACAAGGGAAGACAATCGTTCTTATTACTCATAACTATGAACTAGCTTTAGAGACAGAGAGAATTCTTACTATTAGTGATGGAAGAATCATTAAAGATGTAAGAAAAGAAGGTGACTTATGGATTTAATAGAAAGTGTTCATCTTGCATTAAGTGGATTAATTGCTAATAAAATGAGAGCTCTATTAACCATGTTAGGAATAATTATTGGTATAAGTTCAGTAATTGCTATTGTAACAGTGGGAGATTCTATGAGCAATTCCATTACATCTTCAATGGCAGGTTTAGGAGCTAATAACATCATGATCGGTGTACAGACTAAGACAACTGAATATGGTGTTACGATGTCATCTTCAGTAGCATTACCTAAACAAGATGATTTAATAAGTGATGATATGATAGATGCTTTACAGACTCAATATCCAAATGAAATTGAATCCATTGCACTAAGTGAAGCAGTCGGTAATGGAAAAGCTCAAGATGGTCATCTTTATGCCAATGTTTCAATCATGGGAGTTAATGAGGGATATGAAGAAGCAAACGATATTAATATTATTGAGGGACGTTTCTTAAATGAACGTGATATCAATGGTGAAAAAAATGTAACGGTTGTTTCAGAGAAATTCATTAATAATATGTTTAAAAAAGGCGATAGTCCTTTAGGAAAAGAAATCAAAGTTTACCAGAAAAAAGAAATTAGAACCTATACGATTGTGGGTGTCTATGAACATGTAAGTAATGCGATGTCATTCTCTACAGCTAGTGAGAAAGATATGGCAAGTAATCTCTATATACCAGTAACATCAGCTAAGCGAATGGTCGGATCTGATCCAGGGTATATGACCTTTACATTAATGACTAAGCCAGATGTGGATTCGTCTGCTTTCTCAAGAAAAGCATCTGAATTCTTAAATCGCTACTATACAACCAATGAACAATATGGTGTTATTGCTATGAGTATGGAATCAATGCTGACTCAAATTAACACGATGATGAGTACTTTATCCATTGCTATTTCAGTCATTGCGGGTATTTCATTATTGGTAGGAGGAATTGGTGTAATGAATATTATGCTTGTATCTGTTACCGAGAGAACTCGTGAAATAGGAACAAGGAAGGCATTAGGAGCACCTAATAGCGCTATTCGTATTCAATTCATTATTGAGTCTGTCATAACTTGCTTAATTGGGGGTATATTTGGAGTAATCTTAGGACTAATATTGGGGTCATTTGGGGCTTCATTACTTGGTTATCCAGCCACACCATCCATTGAAATTATCGTTATAGCTGTATCGTTCTCCATGGGAATCGGTGTATTCTTTGGATACTACCCTGCAAATAAAGCAGCAATGCTAGATCCAATTGAAGCGCTACGTTATGAATAAAAGGGGGAAATTATGCCAAAATTAACCTTTGATAATTTACCTAAAGAGAAAAAAGAAAAACTTGTTGAAGCAGCATTTAATGAATTTTCACGTGTGCCTTATGAAGAAGTATCCATCAATCAAATTATCAAGGATGCAGAAATTTCTAGAGGAAGTTTCTATATGTATTTTGAGAATAAACTCGATCTTTTAATTTATCTACTTAAGGATTTCTTAAGTGATATGATTATCGAATGTTTCATTGATTTTAAAAAGTGTAATTATGATCCATTCATATTGTTTGAATCACTCTTTGATTATGTTGATAAAAACTGTGCAGAAAATACAAATAAATCTTTCTTTGAACATTTATTCTCTAGACTAAGAATTGAACATAATGAAGATTTCATGAAACAAATTTATAAAGATACATCAGAAATGATGGGTAAAAGCGATATCTTAATGATGATGAAGAATGGAATATATGGTAAATGTGATGAGGAACTAATTTCAAATGTCTTAGATATTTTATTCATGATAACTCAACATAGAGTCGTTAATTTAATGATTAAAGGAGAAGATAGTACTTTGTCTAAGAAAAAACTCCTTGCTGAATTTGAGCTAGTAAAGAATGGTTTACTATATAGTATTCGTTAAGTTAGAGAAACTTCAAGAATTCCTTGAAGTTTTTTTCTATTTTACATATAATAAAGAAAGATTATGCCGACATAGCTCAGGGGTAGAGCAACTCCATGGTAAGGAGTAGGTCGATGGTTCAATTCCATTTGCCGGCACCATAAGTCAATAAACACGATTAATATCGTGTTTTTATTTAAAGCACAGTTTATAATCAAAAAAAGTATAAAAGATAAAGATATTCTAAATTTCAATGTCAGAGAAATGGAAGTGTTGTAGACTAGAGATAGTAAATTTTTAGTCATAGGTGTTTATTACACTCTGGAGGAAAAATAATGAAAAAAGTAACTATTGATGAATTCAGAAGAATGAGTGATGAAGAAAAGCGAGAGAATCATCAGTATATGTCGCCGCATGATAAGTTTATTTGGCGAACTACATGCGCTATTTCGCCGACTATCATTGGGTATGAAGAAGTTCCCCAAGAGAAAAGAGATGCGGCTAGAAAATATATGCTCGAATCATTAAGAAGACAAGAAATTTTGAAAGACGATGAATGATGCACTCTTTATGGGTGCTTTTTTAATGGAAAGAAATTATTGAAGCATCCACTTTTGCGTTGGTAGAAATCTGAGAGTGAAGCAGTAATAGCTGGTTTTGTAGCATTAGGATTATCCAAATTTGGAATAATATTTCCAATCTTATACTTACAGCTTGTTTGCAAGCTTGTGACTATATTGCTAGCATAAAAAAAACATTATACAGCAAAATGCCGATATCCTTGTAGATGGTATACCGGCATTTGACAAGTTATGAAAAGATAATCTGAAATAACTTAGTAGTTTATAGTAAAAATTACACACCCATTTATTTTCGATTCTTCTTCTGTATAATAACCACCCTCATAAGTGTCTTGAATAATAGCATCAATACTTTCATAGCTATTTTTAAAGTCTTCATTATAGTATTTAGAATAACAGTCAAACCAATTATCAAAAGTTTCTATATTTTTAACATCTACTAAAAATTCTTCATCCAAATTAGGTAATTTCAAAAATCTAATCGTATCCCCAATTTTTACTAATTTTCTTTTATCATCATTAAGTCTGTATTCTCTCTTTTTTTTTCCACTTTTTAATTCATTAAAATTTGATTCATAAAGTTTCATTGTATGTTCCATATGGTACCTCCTAATTGTAATAATTCCAGATGCTTAATGATCCTTTTGCTTTTATTGGTTCTTCTAATACTTCTATATCTTCTAAAATCCAAGCATATCTACCAATCTCATATCCACCACAAATATATTCCTGACGATTTATTTTAATTTGTTCTATAAAATTTTCATCCATATAAACACAATCTACTAGATTACACTTACAAATAATGTATCCATAGTTCATTTTAGAATCCCCAACAATAATCATTAAGTCTGTATCTTCAAAGGCATATTTGGGAATTTTGGTTGAACTTGCATGAATAAACAATTCACCGCGATAGTTTGTCTGCCAACTTCTTGTTTCAATAAACTTCTTCTTATCTTTAATAAGGGCTGCCCATGGCTCTGTTAAACTTAGTACTTTCATATTTATCGCCTCTAACACAGATATACTATAAATAAAATAAATTGTCAATATACCACTTGAAAGAGGTAATAGATTTGTAGTCATAGCCATTGTAACTATCCATGGTGTTTATTATTATACTTTTATAATAAAAAAGAGAGAATTTAATCAAAATGCAAATCAGCTTACGTTCATTCTTAGTAAAGTTATTTGAAAAGTTTAAAAAAATAGATGAACAAGGTAACACAACTGTGTATATCACACAAAGAAAAAAACGATGACTAAGAAGAAAAATGATTTCGTTTCTTGTAGCCATCCGCCACTTAGTAGAAGTAATACCTATAAAAATAGTTCCAGTTATCGTATACTATAGATATGAGAGATACAATGAGGTGGAACTTATGATAAAAAAATTAACAGTATGTTTCTTAGTGATGGCTATAGCGGGGGGATGTGCTCAAACACCCGTGGAGGCAGATAAGCCAGAAGAACCACCAGTAGTTGAACAACCACAAAAGCCAGAGGAAGAAACGAAAGTAAAAAAGATTGAAGATTATGTAACCGTAGAGCAATATCCGCTAACTATGTCTATTGACCAAGAAGAATTCAATAAGGAATGGAAGTCATCTTTTCGATATGATTTTGTTACTGTGAATTTAGATAGTGAAGATGCCCAAGTATTTAATGATAAAATGTTGGCAATTTTCAATGAATGTAAAGAAGCAGTAATTCTTTATCCAGAAGGTTATGTTCAAAGAGCAATTTTTTTTGATGCCAATTGTTATCTGAATGACAGTGTACTTTCAGTAGTAACGAGAAGAAAAGAATTCTTATACCAAGCGGGTGGTGTTGCCGCTAACTATGAAGTGTATAACTTTGATTTAGCAACTGGGAACTTACTTAGCAATGATGAATTAATTGAAAAAATAAACCAATCATATAGTGATTTATGGTTTGAAGAAGACAATGAGAAGAAAGCGATTAACTTTGAAAGTAAATTATTTATGAAGGATAATCAGCTTATGACCTTGCAAACAGTAAACATGAGCCAAGTAATCGCAGTATTCTTTAGAAATGAAATAGAAGTAAAAAACAACTAAATGTTGTTTTTTTAGGAGGAAAGCTAATGTTAGCAAGACAAAAAATAAGAAATTCAGCAGGATTAGAAGTGTGTTTATTCCCAATGGGAAATTTAAATTGTTCTCAGGGAGCAGGATTTACAAGCGGTAGACAAATAGATAAAAATAGCTATACGCATGCAGGTGCTTATGCTTATGACATTTGTGGGAAAGATACTGGCAAAGATGTGGCATATGCGCCAGTTACTGTACAAATTGTTCAAATTGATGATTCTAATCCTAATTATGGTAATAGAGTATGGTTCAGATCGGTAGATAAAGTAGTGTTTCCAGATGGTGTAGCAAATTATTTGCACATGTATATGATTCATTGTGACAATATCGATAATTTGAAGAATAATTTTAATGGCGACAATAACCCATATCCTCAAGGAAGTGTAATTTATACAGAGGGAGTAAAAGGAATTGGTGAAGGAAACCATATTCATATTGAAGCATTAAGAAGCTCTTCGACTGCCAGACCTGGATTCATTCCGATTCCAGAATATACAGGGGTGACTGGTAAAGATGGTATCTATAAAATGGCTGGAGCTGAACCAATTCAAAAAATATTTTATTTGAATGACACCACTACGATAAACCCAGTACCACAAATATCGGGCATAGGTGCATTTAGAACGTTTTCAGTTATTCCTTTCAACCCAACAGGTAAAAACGGTTGGGTGCAACATAACAAAGGATATTATTATTATGTTGTTAACGGTGTTATTAAAACAGGGTGGTTTGAAGAAACAAAAGGCGTATTTTATTTCTTGAATGATGGTAAATTTGCGTATTTACCAAAAGGGGCGATGTTGCGTTCGGAATGGGTTGCAGCAGGAACATTGTGGTACTACATTAAAGAAAGCGGAATTATGGCAAATGACGAATGGCTAGCTAGCGGGTCAAACTGGTTCTATCTAAAAGTAGGAGGCGCAATGGCAGTTAGTGAATGGGTCCAAACAAAGAAAGATGGACGATGTTATTTTGATGCTAATGGTTACTGGGTACTAAATGCATAGTATGTAATCATAGATTTAGATAGAAAGCAATTAACCCTACTCTCATAATCGGGAGTAGGGTGTTTTTTTATTGTTGTGGCAAAGATATTAGTTATAAAACAGCACTTAATTTATTAGTGTTTTAATATTTACTTCTAACACACTTCTAACAAAACACATCAAATAAGCCTTTAAATAGGCACTATTATACTCAGGGGTAGAGCAACTCCATGGTAAGGAGTAGGTCGATGGTTCAATTCCATTTGCCGGCACCATAGATAAATAAAAGGATTGACCTCAAAATATCGAGTTCAATCCTTTTTCTTTACTTACTTTTTAAAAGCATTTCCTAAAATATTCTCCATCTTACTTTGTAATTCTAATAGCTTCTTAACATCATCTTGAGCAGAAGGATCAATTGTATCAACTTTTGCTTTAAGTGCGTTCATGAAGTGTTTAAGTTCAGCAGATTCTCTTTGAGAGTCAGCAGCATCAGTATGAATACCTTTAGCTTTGTATTCAGCGTGTTCTTTTTCATAAGCTTGTTCTGCATCATAAACAACTTGATCTAAATGCCCTTTACGATGTAAGTCTTCAATCTCACTCATAACGGTTGCTAGAACAGGATTGAATTCACCTCCAGCTTTAGCTGCTTCAGTAAATCCAGTAATTAAATTTTTAAAAAATCCCATGATGTTTACCTCCATCTTTTTAATAATTATATCATAAATAAAACAGGGAGCAATAACAATGAAGGTAAAATTATTAAGAGTTAAGGTAAAATTATATATTTCAACAAAAAAAGGGAATAAAGATAAGGGATATTATGGAGCCATCCACCACTTAGTAGATGTAATACCTATAAAAAAGTTCCCGTTATCGTATACTATAGATATGAGAGATACCAGAGAGGCGTGACGTATGATAAAAAAAATAACAACATGTTTCTTAGTGATGGCCATAGTTGCAGGATGTACTCAAGCACCCGTGGAGGCAGATAAGCCAGAAGAACCACCCGTAGTTGAGCAACCACAAAAGCCTATGGAACAGGAGAAGCCTAAAGAAGAAACGAATGAACCAAAAGAAAAACTAATAGTAACGAGACCTTCAGAAACAACTATTTTAGATGATGGTTTTGTAACTGTTACTTCTTATTTAATCAATTTAAAAATTGATTCATTTAATGGCTGGGATGAAATGGATATTTCAAAAAAAGTAGACATGATACAGTTTGATATAAATAGTGAAGATGTTTTAATTTTTAACCAATATATGCAAGATGAAACTGATAAATGGCTCTCTGAAACAACATATTTTGAAGACGGAGAAAACAAGGACCATTGGCATACAACAGCAATGAAAGATATAAAGTATTTCATATATGAAGATGTTATAGCAGTTGTCAGTAAAATTAATCGCTATTTATATGTCGCAGGCAGTGCAAACACTATTTATGAGGTTTCAAATTTTGAAATTTCTACGGGTAGAAAAATGAGTAATTTAGCGATTTTATCAAAAATGAATATTGATGCAAATTCACTTCAAAATCAACTACTAAATAAAATTCAGATTGATAATATCCCATGTTCAGAATTAAAGGAAAATGAATTATCTTATTGTTATGAGGACCGTAATCAAGCTGGCTCATATTTTATCAATGATGACACACAACTATTCTTTGATAACGAAGGAAATTGCAATGTGATCGTTGACATACGTAATGCGATGAAAGAGCCTAAAGAGATATTTACGATAAAAATGTAAAAGAAAGAGAGAATTTTACGTTAGAAAATCAAGTAATGCAAAATAATGATAGAGTAGAAATATGTTTGTTTCCTTTAAATAAACTGAGATGTGGTCAAGGGCTAGGATATGTCACTAGACAACAGCAAACGACCGATAGTTATTCGCATCCAGGTTCATGGGCAGTAGATTTAGCTGGAACAAACGATGTATAGGCACCAGTTACACTTAAATGCGTAAAAAAATATCCTGATAATGCCTTAAATTCAGCGCACACTGTTTTATTTACTTCGACAACACTGTTATATTCCCTAACGGTGAACGTGATTATTTGTACCTATTCTTATGTCACTGTAATGATATTGGTTTTCTAAAAGAAGGGACAGTTTATAAACAAGGTACTGTGATTTATCTCATTGGAACTTATGGCGAAGGAAACATCAGCGGACCACACGTTCATTTAGAAGCTAGGATGAAGAAAAACACAACTTCTCCATCATGCGCAAATAATGGGTGGGGACTTGGGGTTTAGTAGGAAACGAACCAATTCAAGATTTGTTTTTTATCAACAATACTATAATTGATACTGATGTTCCTAGCGTAAAGAGAGTTAGAGGTTTTAGCCATTACAACCCTTTGAAATTTTCAGCAATTGGTATAGAAAACGGATGGAATAGTTTTAATAACGAGTGGTATTTCTTAAATGATGGAAGATTTAAGGACTATCCAATGTGAGCTATGGTGCGCGATAAATGGGTGGCTTCTGAGTCTGATTGGTATTACATTTTAAATGGTGGGGTTATGGGATAGTGCCAATAATCTAGTAAATATTGATGGAAAAAACTATAATTTTAGTTCTACAGGAGTTTGCTTAAACCCATAAAATATCTAACCCTACTCTCATTATCGGGAGTAGGGTGTTTTTTAGTGTCAATTTAACCTTGCTTTATTGATAAGTAAGCTTTTATTATTCAAAAAAGCTTACTGAAAATTAGATGAAAAACGTATCAAAAACGTATCAAGCATAAAAAAAACGCACTATTTATGCGTTATTTTTGTTCTTGGAGCAGATGAGGAGAATCGAACTCCCGTATCAACCTTGGCAAGGTTGTGTTCTACCATTAAACTACATCTGCAAATGGCGGTCTAGATGGGACTCGAACCCACGATCTCCTCCGTGACAGGGAGGCATGTTAACCACTACACCACTAAACCATTGATTAAAATAGCTAATTCATTAAAATGGCGGAGAAGGAGGGATTTGAACCCTCGCGCCAGTTGCCCGACCTATACCCTTAGCAGGGGCACCTCTTCAGCCGCTTGAGTACTTCTCCATACTGAACTATTTTAATGCTTAGATATAATAACATGAGTTACTATTTTTGGCAAGTCCATTTTGATAAAATATGAAGAAAATCAATGATAAAAAAACTAACATAAAAATAAGATGCCCGTGGAAGGACATCTATAATTTTTTTAAAGTTTTTCTTGATGAGTAGCGAATAAATATTCATCAATTGTGTTAACAACACGGTCCTTAACAAGTGCTTCAGGGTCATTAATTAGTTGTCCTTCACGAACCTTTGTGTATTGAATTGGCATGAATTGACTTAATAAATTCAATGGAACTCCATTTAAACTCTTAAGGTTTTTCATTAAAGTTTCCTTAGCAGATTGTACGGCATCACTAGGAAGATAATAACGACAACGATCAGAGAATGAATATTTACGTTTGATTCTAAGTTCAGTTGCATTACCTGAATAGTATTTAGCCCATTTATCAGGTTTAGCTAGCATGGCATCTTCTAAAACTTGGATGTAATTACTAGTTTTAACATTAGTTCCATAGAATGCTTCTTCTTCAATATGGGCAAGAGCAAATAATCCCTCACGCATTGCATATGTTAAAGCTGGTCCAACTTTAAGAATTCCAACGCCATCTTCAACTAGTTCTTTTAATTTATATTTAGTTTGATAATCTGTAGAGTGTCCTTCAAACACAAGATTTGGGAAGTCTTTGATGGCAGCCATTAATTCCTTGGCTTTAGCTCTGTCATATTCTGTACATCCTGCATCTTTTTCTTCAACACCTGGTTGAACAACAACACCGATAACTTGTTGCCAAGCATCTTGTAAATCAAGAGCAGCAAAAGCATTTTCAAAAGTTTTAACAGTAGCTTTAAAGTCAGCTACTTTAGTTACTTGAACACCAGTGTCTCCACTAGCACCTTGAGCTCCACCTGGGATTGGTACTTCACTACCTACAATGTAAACAGGTTGAATGGCGTTAGGGTTGGTTTTTAATAGTTCATGGTAAGTTTCTTCAGCTACCTTTGCTAAACGAGCGCCACGTTTCGCGATAATTTCGTCACTTAAACGAGCATTAGCATCATCATCAGCAACTTTCATTGAAGTATCGATATGTATTTTAGTAAAACCAGCTCCGACATAATGACGTATTAATTCCTCTGCATTTTCCATTGCTTCATTTTCATTTAAAGCAGTCCAAGTTAGAGGTCCTAAATGATCACCTCCAAGAAATACTTTTTCAGTACTTAAACCAACTTTCTTCGCAATTGCGAAGACAAAGTTTTTAAAATCAATGGGTTTCATTCCTGTATAACCACCATTTTGGTCACATTGGTTTGCTGTCGCTTCAATTAATACAACAGAATTATCTTTATATGCTTTTTCAATTGCAGCTTCAATCACGTATTCATTAGCGCTACAAGCAGAATAAATTCCTACAGGTTCATTGTTTTTTTGTTTAACAACAATCTGTTTTAATGGGTTTATATTACTCATCATTAAATCCTCCTTATTTAATAAAATTATAACACGCTAGATTATTATTGCAAATAGAAAAGAGATTGTTGTTAGTATGTGCAAATTATTTACTTAAAATCGCAAATGATATGAAATAGGAAACAAAATATACAATAAATGGTAATTATCAAGAATAAATAAAATGTGCAAATATTTAATGCAAGAAGAACAAAAAAGTTGTATAATTATTTTAATGGTAAATTAATAATCAACAATAGATTTAATGATTAATTATTATTATTGGAAGGCGGAGACATATGGCGAAGACAACCGATTATTTTAAATCGCCCATCGGGATATTAAAAATAGGGATCGAAGAAGAATGTTTAGTAGAATTAGAATTTGTTAATGAAAAAACAGAACCAAAAGTTAAAACAGAATGTTCAGAGAAAGTCATTAAACAATTAAGGGAATATTTTAATGGCACAAGAAAAGAATTTGAGCTACCCCTCTCATTTCATGGAACTGAATATCAAGAAAAAGTATGGAATGCTTTATTAACAATACCGTATGGAGAAACTTGTTCATATAAAAAAATAGCCGAATTGATTGATAATCCAAAGAGTGTAAGAGCTGTAGGAAATGCTAATCATAAAAATCCAATCTGTATTGTTATTCCTTGCCATCGTGTAATAGGTCATAATAATACACTTGTAGGCTATGGTGGAGGAATTGTTAGAAAGCAAGCTTTGATTGAACATGAACAAATGGTTTGTGAGAATTAATCATTAATATTTTTAATCAAAGATTTAATTATTAGTACACTGAATCTTGACAAAATAAGATTTAAATGCTATTTTTAAAGCAGTTATACAACTGACGGAAGTGGAATTAACCACATGAAGTATAGCACGTAACAGCCGACCGTCTGGGCAATTGTCCAGAATGAGTTGGCTTTTTTTGTGGTAAGTTGTATTAATTATATGAATGATGAAAAAAAAAGTAAAAATTGAGCATACTATTAGGAAATGACCAACAAATTCGTGTATAATATCGAAATAGAGGTGATAAAGATGCAAGGCAGAATTCATTCAATTGAAACCTTTGGGACAGTAGATGGACCCGGAATCCGTTTTGTCTTATTTATGCAAGGTTGTGGAATGCGTTGCCTCTACTGCCATAACCCAGATACATGGACTAAAGAGGGGGGAACCCTCTATGAAAGTATCGATATTGTGGATATGGTTCTCAAGTACCGTCATTATTATGGAAATCAAGGAGCTATTACAGTAAGTGGTGGTGAAGCATTACTTCAACTTGACTTCTTAATCGAGTTATTTGCGTTATGTAAAGAAAAAGGTATTCATACTTGTCTTGATACTTCCGGTGGTCCATTTAGAATTGAGGATCAACGATATGTTACATTGATTCAAGTTTGTGATCTCTTATTATTAGATATGAAGCATATGGATGAGAAAAAGCATATTGAATTATGCGCTATGGGCAATAAGAATGTTTTCGCTTTTGCTCAATTTTTAGAAGAACATCATAAACCTTACTGGATACGCCACGTATTAGTACCCACAATAAGTGATGATGATGAACATTTGTATCGTTTAAAAGCGTGGTTAGATACGCTTAAAATGGTAGAAAAAGTAGAGATATTACCTTATCACACAATGGGAGTTGTGAAATATAAGCAATTAGGCATTGAGTATCCATTGTTATCAATACCTGCTTGTGACAAGGAACGAGTTGCACATGCCAAGGCAATTCTGCTAGGAGAGTCAGATGAAATTTAAATTAGTTCAACTTAATGGCGATACCTGTGCTGGGTGTGCTGAAAATCTCTGGGGGATTAAAGAAATAATCGCTCAAAGAGATGATATTGAATTTATTGAGGTTGGTGACTTAGATGAAATTAAAAAATATGTTGAGCAATATCAATGCACTCATTTACCTTCATTGTTACTATTGAAAGATGAAAAGTGTTTAGGAATTGTTCATGGCTATCAACCCTTTGAAATATTGGCTTATTATGTAGATATTAAAATCAGTGATTATCTTAAGAAAGAGGAGGAAAGATGATGGAACAAGGATGGAGAAAATTTAACGAAGGAAAATGGACAAGAGAAATAAATGTTCGTGATTTCATTCAAATGAATTACACACCATATGTTGGAGATGAATCGTTTTTAGAAGAACCAACTGAGGCGACGAAAGCATTATGGGCTCAAGTTTTAGAACTTAATGAACAAGAACGAAAAGCTGGTGGTGTATTAGATGCTGACACAAAGGTTATTTCAACCCTTACTTCGCATGGTCCTGGTTATTTAAATAAAGACTTAGAAAAAATTGTTGGATTCCAAACGGACGCTCCCTTTAAAAGAGCGCTACAACCTTTTGGTGGAATTAGAATGAGTGAATTAGCCCTTGAGGCTTATGGATATGAAATAGATCCTGAGGTAAAGAAAATATTCAGTGAATATCGCAAGACACACAATCAAGGTGTATTTGATGCATATACAGCTGAAATGAGAGCAGCAAGATCTTGTGGAATTATCACAGGATTACCTGACGCATACGGACGTGGAAGAATTATTGGAGATTATCGAAGAGTTGCTTTATATGGAGTTGATCGTTTAATCGCTGATAAGAAAGAAGTTTTAGATGTTCGTCTACAAGGAAGTATGTATGAAGATAAAATTTTGGATCGTGAAGAAACATCTGAACAAATTAGAGCCTTACAAAATCTAAAGAAAATGGCTGCGATTTATGGTTTTGATATTTCTAAACCAGCAACAACGGCTCAAGAAGCTATTCAAGGTGTATATTTCGGATACTTAGCTGCGGTTAAGGATCAAAATGGAGCTGCTATGTCATTAGGTAGAACTTCAACTTTCTTAGATATATATATTCAACGTGATATAGAAGATGGACTTCTTACTGAAAAAGAAGCTCAAGAATTCATGGACCATTTTGTAATGAAATTACGTCTTGTGAAGTTCATGAGAACAACAGACTACAACGATTTATTCTCAGGAGATCCAACATGGGTCACTGAATCAGTAGGTGGTATGGGTGTTGATGGAAGAACATTAGTAACAAAAAATTCATTCCGTATGTTACACACGCTTGTTAATTTAGGACCTGCACCAGAACCAAACTTAACAGTATTATGGTCTAAACAATTACCAGAAGCTTTCAAACGTTTCTGTGCAAAATTAACAATTGAAACATCAGCTCTTCAATATGAAAATGATGATTTAATGAGAACTGACATGGGTGATGACTATGGTATAGCTTGTTGTGTAAGTTGTATGCGAATCGGAAAAGATATGCAACTATTTGGAGCTCGTGCAAACTTAGCGAAAGCCTTACTTTACTCTATTAATGGTGGTGTGGATGAAAAGAAAAAGGTTCAAGTTTCACCTCGATTCGAACCCATCACTAGTGAATATCTGGATTTTGATGAAGTGATGAAAAAATACAATCAAACATTGGAATGGCTAGCGGGTCTTTATGTTAATACATTAAATGTGATTCACTATATGCATGATAAGTATTCTTATGAAGCGCTTGAAATGGCTCTACATGACTATGATGTACGTCGTTTATTCGCTACAGGAATTGCTGGATTATCAGTAGTTGCTGACTCATTATCAGCCATTAAGTATGCAAAAGTAAAAACGATTCGTGATGAAAACGGAATTGTTGTTGACTATGTAATTGAAGGGGATTTCCCTAAATATGGTAATAATGATGATCGTGTCGATTTATTGGCTGCGGACCTTGTGAAAAGCTTCATGGACAAATTAAGACAGCATCACACTTACCGTAATGGTATTCACTCAATGAGTATTTTAACCATAACTTCAAATGTTGTTTATGGTAAGAAAACAGGAAACACACCTGATGGACGTAAAGCAGGAGAAGCTTTTGCTCCAGGTGCTAACCCAATGCATGGACGTGATAGTCATGGAGCATTAGCTTCATTGGCTTCTGTCGCAAAATTAAACTACGATGATGCTCGTGATGGAATATCTAACACATTCTCAATCGTACCTGATTCTCTAGGAAAGGAATAGGAAAAATATATGAAGGATCGTATCGAAAATTTAGTTCATTTAATTGATGGTTATACTCAAAGTGGTGGACATCATTTAAATGTTAATGTCTTTAATCGTGAAACCTTATTAGATGCTCAGGCACATCCTGAACTTTACCCACAATTAACCATTCGGGTATCTGGTTATGCTGTTAATTTTAATAAATTAACGAAAGAGCAACAAGATGAAGTAATTCATCGTACAATGCACGACACTATGTAATTATGAGGGTATCTAACCATACCCTTTTTTTTACTGTATACCAATTTGATGAACTAGTTAGTATGATGATTATGATATAATATATCTGGAGGATATTTATGAAAAAAATTGATTGGAATAAATGGATTAATTGGTTTGTCTTTGGATCACTATTAATCTCTATCATCTTTTTAATTACGAGAGTATTCTTAGCTCCAGCAGATAAAGTATTACCTTATGGCCGCGTTAAAAGTGATTATCTATTAATGTTGTCTCAATGTATTTTAGGCATAATAGCTATGACTTTACCAGGCATTTTTGAACATCGTTTCAAAATAACCATTCCTTCTAAGATGCTAATTATCTATGCTTTATTTTTATATGCAGCCATCTTCTTAGGTGAAGTACGAAGTTTTTATTACACTGTCAATCATTGGGATACGATTCTACATACCTTCTCAGGCGCAATGCTAGGTGCTTTAGGTTTTTCTTTTGTTACCTTACTGAATAATACAGATCGTATACCCTTTAATATGAGTCCGATATTTGTAGCTATCTTTGCCTTCTGTTTTGGTGTTACACTCGGGGTCTTCTGGGAAATCTATGAATTTGCATTCGATGGGATTCTTGGATTAAATATGCAGAAGTTCTCTCTTGAAGATGGCACACAGCTTATTGGAAGATTCGCTTTAAAGGATAGTATGAAAGATTTAATCGTTGATGCGCTAGGAGCCTTTATTATGTCACTCATTGGTTATATTTCATTGAAATATAAAAAAGGTTGGGTTGATCAATTATTACTTAAGAAAAAGAATAAAGTGAAGAACTAAGAACGGATAACGTTCTTTTTTATAAATATAAAACTCTACCTTGAATGGCAGAGTATTTAATATATATCAAGGATTTTCAGACTTATGAATTCAACAAATCAGATAAAACAATGAGCTTACATCCTTTACTTTCATAATAATGAAGCATTTCATCTATTTTCTTTTTATCATAGCTAGTAATACAATCTGATATAACATTAACTTTATAATTTGCTTTTGCTAAATTATAAGTACTTGATTTAACACAACCTACAGCGTCTCCACCGCTTATATAGAATTCACATATTCCGTTTTTATTAACAAAGTCAGTGAACTCTTCACTAGTTAATATATTGCCTTTGGATTTAGCGAAAATATTATTTGACACTACATTCAAATCCGAAGCTAGTTCAGACCCATATGTATTGAGTTTAAAGGTTCTTGTTTTCTCTGTTAAATTATAATGTCTAATATAAACAACATGGATGTCATTGCGTACTGCCCAATCGATAGAATCATTTATATTGCTGATTACCTCCTTGTAATTCTTTGTCATATCATTTTGTATATCAATAATAACTAATGCTTTATTCTGCATATGAATAACTCCTTTCTCTATTCTTTACTTTTTCAGTATATCATACAATTGTTGACACCATTATGGCAACGATATATAATAAAATGAAAATTTGAAAGGTGGTACCCAATGAAAGTTGATAGACTGATGAGCATTGTTTTGGTTCTCCTTGATAAAGAACGTATGAGTGCACAAGAGTTAGCAGATATGTTTGAAGTTTCACTACGCACCATTTACCGTGATATAGATTCAATTGACTTAGCAGGTGTTCCTATTCTTTCAACATCAGGTGTCGGCGGGGGCTTTGAAATCATGCCAAATTACAAACTTGATAAAAAAGTTTTTTCAACGACTGATTTATCAGCTATCCTAATGGGTCTTTCCAGTCTTTCCAACATGATACGAGGTGATGAACTGATAAATGCTCTTGCGAAGGTTAAAAGCTTCATCCCAGCCAATAGAGCAAAGGAAATTGAACTAAAAGTGAATCAAATTTGTATAGATTTAAGTCAGTGGATGGGAAACAATAACATACAACCCTATTTAGAAATAATCAAGATAGCTTTGCAGGATCATAAGCTTCTCTCATTTGAATACATAGCCCACCATGGAAATATAGCTTTAAGAATTGTTGAACCCTATCAGCTGGTATTGAAAAGTAGTCATTGGTATTTGTATGGGTATTGCCATGAAAGAAATGATTTTCGTTTATTTAGATTATCTCGTATGTCAAACCTACAAATAAAAGAGGAATTTTTCATATTGCGAGATTATCAAAAACCTCAGTTAGAATTTGATGATATTTTAGCAACCATGCAAATAGAGATCAAAATTCGTATTCATAAATCAATTATAGATAGGGTACTTGATTATTGTTCTTATGAAAACTTTATAATAAATGGAGATGAACATTATATTGTTAGATTTCCTTTTGTAGAAAATGATTATCATTATGATATCCTCTTGAGTTTTGGAGATAAATGCGAGTGTTTAGAACCTCCACATATTCGCACAAAAATCAAAAATAAAATAAGTGATATAGCATCTATATACAAAAATTAATTTAGAAAACATGAAACGCTATTTGTAATAATTGATACAGTCAGCAGTATTTAATATAAATGTAACAGATAAATTAACAAAAGTTAACCGAAATTTAACAATTCTATGTTTGCTTTAAACTCATGGCATTATTATAATAATAATGACAAGAAAAAAGAGGGATAGTCATGAGTTTATCAAATGCATTAATGCTAGCCGGTGGTTTAGCATTATTCCTTTACGGAATGAAAATGATGTCAGTAGGATTAGAAAATGCTGCTGGCGATAAGTTACAAATGATACTTGAAAAGTTAACGGCTAATCGATTTATTGGGGTATTAGTTGGGGCAGGAATCACTTGTATTATTCAAAGCTCATCAGCAACCACCGTCATGGTCGTAGGCTTTGTTAATGCAGGGCTGATGAAATTAAGTCAAGCTGTTTGGATAATTATGGGGGCCAATATTGGAACGACAATTACAGGACAATTAATTGCCTTAGATATTGGAGCTATTGCCCCTATCTTTGCTATTACTGGGGTAGTGATGGCTACTTTTTTCAATAATAAAAGAATTACGTGTCTAGGAGAAATTATAGCGGGATTAGGAATTTTATTCATTGGTATGGGAATGATGAGTGACGCGATGGTGCCTTTGAGAGATAATGCTGAATTTATTCATCTTATGTCGACTGTAAGTAATCCATTTGTAGGTATACTCATTGGTGCTGGCTTTACAGCCATCATTCAAAGTTCGTCTGCTTCGATTGGTATTCTACAAGCACTAGCAGGAAGTGGCGTTATTGGTTTACATAGTGCTGCATTTATCTTATTTGGACAAAACATTGGAACCTGTATTACGGCATTCCTAGCATCCCTTGGTGCTAATCGCAATGCGAAACGAACAACAATTGTTCATCTGCTATTCAATTTATTAGGGACAGTCATCTTTGTTAGCTTATGTTTGGGAACACCATTGATTGGATTTATTGAATCATTTACACCAGGACTTCCAAAAGCTCAAATTGCTAATTTACATACAATTTTCAATGTTACAACAACGCTTATCTTGCTTCCTTTTGGAACATATTTAGCGAAAGTTACAACCCTTTTATTACCCATTAAGGATAGTGAGAAAGAAGATTCAATGAAGCCAGAATATATTGATGATATGCAATTAGGATCAATTACTTTAGCTATTTCTCAATTAAAAAAAGAGATTGTACATATGATGGTGGTTGTACAAAAGAGTATGAAACATGTTTTTGAGAGTTTCTCAACTGAAGTAACGCTTGACCTTAAGAAAGTAAATAAGTATGAAGATAAAATAAACTATCTTAATATGGAAATAACTAAGTTCATGGGAAAAATTGCTGCATTAGAATTATTGCCAACGGATTCAGCTAAAGTAAATGCCTACTTTAAAGTATCTAGTGACTTAGAAAGAATTGGTGACCATGTCTTAAACCTAAGTGAATATTCTAATATGGTGCAAACAAAAGATGTTAAGTTTGATCAAGATGTGATGAATGAAATTACAGCTCTTTATGAAATATTAAGAATGGAGCTTGAACAATTAAATATGCCTGAATTTTATTTGAATGATATCAATCTTGAAAATGTAGAACGTAATGAACAGAAAATTGATGACTTAACTTTCTTCTATCGTCAACAACAGATTGAGCGATTAAAGAATCAAAAATGTGATGCTAAAAGTGCTGTTATGTATTCAGAAATGTTGACAGATATTGAACGTATTTCTGATCACATTATGAATGTTGCTCAGGAATGTCGTATTTCTAAAATTTCATTAGAAAAAAATGATTAGTTAACAAGTAGTATAACTTCGTGTTATACTATTTTCTTTAGTTGATGTTAATTACTTAAGTCTTTGATTGACTTGTCTATAGGTCTATTCTATACTTAAGGTGGTTTTGGGGATTGAATACTTGGAGGGTTTATGGAAATAAGCAATTTTTTAATATTACTAGGCGGACTAGCCTTGTTTTTATATGGAATGAAAATGATGTCGAATGGTTTATCAACTGCAGCAGGTGATAAGATGCAGATGATTCTCGAGAAACTTACAGCGAATCGTTTTCTTGGTGTCTTAGTAGGAGCGGGAATTACGGCGATTATTCAAAGTTCTTCAGCAACGACAATTATGAGTATCGGTTTTGTGAATGCAGGACTGATGTCCCTGTCTCAAGTAGTTTGGATTATCATGGGAGCTAATATTGGAACAACCATTACTGGACAGTTAATAGCCCTCGATTTAGGTACCTTTGCGCCTATTATCGCTCTTGCTGGTGTTATATTAGCCACTTTCTTCAAGAATAAGAAAACAAATTGTCTAGGTGAAATAGTGGCTGGCTTCGGTATCTTATTCATTGGGATGAATGCGATGGGGAGTGCAATGCTACCACTTAGTGAGTCTGCCTCATTCGTTAACTTCGTTACAACGGTTGATAACCCTATCTTAGCATTGACCATCGGGGCACTCTTCACAGCAGCTGTACAGAGCTCATCAGCGGCAATTGGTGTCTTGCAGGCTTTAGCAGGTGGAGGATTGATTTCTCTTCAACAATCAGCATTTATTTTGTTTGGAACCAACATCGGTTCATGTATCACAGCGGTTTTAGCGAGTTTAAATGGGAATCGTAACGCTAAAAGAACAGCAGTGATTCACTTGCTTTTTAATTTTATGGGAACGGCTATCTTTTTGATCTTATGTTCGTTAACACCTATTGTGAGTATTGTGGAATCTTTTACACCCAATGCGCCTATGTCACAAATCGCTAATTTTCATACATTGTTTAATGTGACGACAACCCTTTTATTAATACCCTTTGGCATTAAGTTAGCTAAACTTACAACCAAGATATTACCAGTGTTAGAGAGTGAGAAAGACGATTCTATGGAATTGTCCTATATTAAGGATGGTAATATTGGGACTTATGCGATTGCGATTGGAAAATTAAAAAGAGAGTTAATTCATATGTTTATGATTGCTCAAAAAAATGTGAATCTAGTCTTTAATTCAATCATTAAGAATGAGAAGTTTGATGAAGCTAAATTTAATCGAAATGAAGATAAAATCAATTTCTTGAATGTTGAAATAACGAAGTATATGGCTAAGATAGCTACATTTGAGATGAAGAGTAATGAATCTCAACGTTGTAATTCTTTATTTAAAATATCAAGTGATATTGAACGTATCGGTGACCATGCGATTAATTTATGTGAATATGCACTTTTAATTAAGAAAAAAGAAGTACATCTAAATGAAGATATACTTAAAGAATTAGTTATTTTACATCGTATCTTAAAAGAGTGCTTTGCTAAATTAAGTGAAGAGTCATTCTTTGATTATGAAGATAAATATGAGTTTATCGCTATGGATGAGCAAAAAATAGATGACTTAACATTCTTCTATCGACAACAACAAATTGAACGATTGAAGGATAAGAAAAGTGATGCTAGAAGTACTGTTGTGTATTCTGAAATGTTGACTGACATTGAAAGAATCTCTGATCATATTTTAAATATTGCGCAAGAGTGTCATAGTTCTAAGATATCTTTAAAAGTAGATGAATACTAAAAAAAGACCTGAGATGGTCTTTTAGTTTGCTTTATCATCAATAATTTCAGGGTCCTCAATGACTTCTGTTTCTTCAATAATTTCTGTTTCTTCATTATCCTCAGCATTTTCTTCAATATAAAGGGGTTCTTTTCTAAAACAAGCACCAATCCATAAATTAGTAATTCCATTATATACTAAGCTTAGACCAATGAAGATAGTTAACGCTTTAGCGTTATCGAATGGATCGTAGAACATAACAATGGCTAACCCTAATTTCACAAGGGATAGAATCATTGTTATTTTCCATGCTGGATATTTCTTATTATATAAATCAAAGGATTCTTTCATATTAAAGATAAAATCAATAAGTAATGCTAATCCGAAGACAAAAGGTAAGATGGATAAAACAATATCACTTTTAATTAAAGTAAATAATCCAATACCTGCTGATATTATACCAATAAGACAATTAGCATAATGTTTAAATCCTTTATTTGTCTTAACGTAGTATCTGTATAAGAATAGCATCCCATAAAGAATACAAACACCACTAAATATGTAGCTTATTAAAGTATTTGATGTAGTAGGCCATAAAACTAAAACAATACCAAACGCTAAGTAAAGTAAAGCAATTAAATCAATTTTTTCATTTAAATCTTTAAAAAACTGTTTCATAAAATCCTCCATATATTTATTAAGTTTATTGTATCACAAAATATCAATTTTGATTCGATATATTTGTGCTATACTAGAAGTTAGGAGGGATTAATATGGATCAAATTGTTAATAATCTAAGAAATACTTATCAATCACAAATCACTAAGCGTTATGAGTTTCGACTTCGCTCTTTGCTTACATTAAAAAAAGGATTAAAAAAATATGAAGAAGAATTCATTGAAGCCTTATCTGCTGATTTAGGTAAATCAGCATTTGAAAGCTATGAGACTGAAATAGGTATCCTTTATAAGGAAATAGATGAAGCTTGCATGAACTTAAAGAAATGGATGAAACCAACACGTGTTCATACACCTTTAATGTTACTTCCTGCAAGTAGTACAATCTATCATGATCCTTTAGGGGTTGTCTTAATTATGAGTCCATGGAATTATCCATTGCAGTTAAGCATCGCTCCACTTATTCCGTGTATTGCGGCAGGGAATTGTGCTCTAATTAAGCCAAGCAGCTATTCTTTGCATACCAGTGCGCTTATCAAGAAGATGATTGATGAAATATTCGATCGTAATTATATAGCGTGTGTGGAGGGTGGAAGAGCTGTGAATGAGGCTGTATTGAAACTTAACTTTGATCATATCTTTTTCACAGGAAGTGTTCATGTAGGTAAAGTAGTAATGAAGGCCGCTAGTGAACATCTTACTCCAGTGACTTTAGAGCTTGGGGGTAAGAGCCCCTGTATTGTTGATCAACACGTTCATATGCACTTGGCAGCAAAACGTATCATTTGGGGTAAGTGCTTAAATGCAGGACAAACCTGTGTTTGCCCTGATACGCTCTATGTTCATGAATCAATTAAAGAAGATTTTATCCAATGTTTACTAAACGCTATGAAAAAAATGTATCCACAAGGTACTCTTCATTCACAAGAATTTGGTAAGATCATAAATGATCATCACTTCTCACGATTATCAGCGATGTTAAGTGATGGACATATTATCACAGGTGGTCATGTTGATGCTATTAATAATAAAATTGAATGTACCATTATGGATCAAATTAAACCTGATTCTCAATTATTAACTGATGAAATATTTGGACCTATTTTACCTATCATTTCATGGAGTGATGAAGAAGACTTAATAACGAAGCTTGAAGTTCATGAGCATCCATTAGCTTGTTATATATTTAGTACATCAACCTCATTCCAAAAACGTATCTTGAATCGTTTTAACTTTGGCGGAGGTTGTATTAACACGACTATTCTTCATTTATCGAATTCACATTTAGGATTTGGTGGTATTAAACAAAGTGGAATGGGTCAATATCATGGGTATCATGGCTTTAAACGTTTAAGTCATGAGAAAAGCATCTTAGCAAAAAGTCGTTTTGAAATACCTGTTCAATATCCACCTTATCGAAATAAGATGAAGTGGTTAAAATTATTTATGAAATAAAAAAAGCACTTTATGATATAATCCCAATGAAGTAGACAGATGAAATAAATAAAATTTCATTAATCTACGGAGGTGGGATTTTATCATTATGAGAGTGCTTTTTTCCTTATAGGGTAGGGAATAGAATTAACGAAATGTTAATAGGCAAGCTTCCATCTCTTGCGTAATTAAAGTATATCATTTATATATAAAAAACTTGTCAAAGAAACTTGGAAAATTATGTGAAATCGATGACAGTATTGTCATACATTTAGATATCCATCTAAATGATATTGACATGAATATGAACTAGGTCTATACTATTTTTATAAAGTGAGGAAATTAAAATGAAATTTAAGAAAATTATGCTAAGCTTCATATTGTCTATTAGTGTAATCACTGGATGTGCCACTAAACCTAAAGAAGATATAAAGGATATAGCTAGTAATTTTGTACAAGAATTAGCAGAAGAGAAAATTGAAGGAATTAAAGAACGTTTCTCTTTTGATTCAGCAATGAGTAAAGTTATTGATGAAGGCATTCTTACTGAGATGATTAAACAGAATCTTACCCCCTATGGCAAATTAGTCGAGATTAAAGATGTTTCTGAAGAAAATAATTTAGTGAAAATGAAAGCAGTATTTGAAGAGATTTCGCTTATCGCTAATGTAAGCTTTAACGGTAAACTTGAAATTCAAGGAGTTTCTGTTATACCCGAGGCCCCAGAAAAGGTAATGCCTGAAGGTGTTGAGGAAAAAGAAGTTGTACTTAAGATTAATGATACTCAACAACTAGGTGGTACTTTAACACTTCCAAGTGGCAAAGAAAACGTTCCTGTAGTTATCTTAGTACAAGGTTCTGGTGCCAGTGACCGTGATGAAACAATCGTGCCTAATACACCTTTTAAAGATATCGCATGGCAATTAGCACAAAGAGGAATTGCAAGTTATCGTTATGATAAGCGCAGTTTTGTTTATGGAAGTGATTTTCAAACGAATACGACCTATACTGTGAAGGAAGAAACCATTGAAGATGCGGTAAATGCTGTTACTTTAATGAGTAAACAAGAGAGAATTGATCAAAGTAAAATCTATGTTCTAGGGCATTCGTTAGGTGGTTACTTAATGCCTCGTATCGCGCAACAAAGCGACTGTGCAGGCTATATCTTAGCTGCTGGTCCCGTTACATCATTAACTGATTTAATCTTGGAGCAAGTGGATTACTTATCTAATCTTGATGGTACAGTATCTATAGAAGAAAAACAGGCAATGACTTTTTATGAAATGGAAGTTGATAAGATTAAGAATCTTGATGGCTTAGCTGAAGATACTCCGGTCTTAGGCAGCTATAAAGCCTATTGGGAAGACTTAGCCAATTATCAACCTCTTGAAGTAGCTAAATTATCAAACCAAAAATTCCTAGTTCTTCAAGGTGAAGAAGATTATCAGGTTCCTATGCGTGAGTTCAATCAATGGAAAGAGGCATTTGGAACTAATCCAAACTGGACATTCAAAAGTTATTCAGGATTAACTCATTTATTTATGCCAGGTAGTTTAGCGAATGGTTCTGCTGATTATCTTGTTCCAAGTGAAGTTGATTCAAGGATGAGCGATGATATTGCAGCATTTATATTAAAATAAGACAAGCAAAAAGAGCGTCAGGGGAACGCTCTTTTCGTTTACTTATTATTTTAAAAGGGGATAGAATATGATTGAACTTTAAGATTAGGGATGTCTTAATTTCAATAGCAAGTCTTCCTTGCTGATTACAGTATACCCGATAATTAACAAATTAATATATTTTCAATATGTTTAATTATGTGAATTAGAATAAAGATAACTGTTCAATAGCTTTTGGAAACTTATCTTTACTGATAGACATATAATCACTTGATAAACGATATTGTTTCATTAAGGGCTTAATCCAACTATACAATGCAATCTTGTATTGTTTATCTAAAACACCATTATGATAAAGTTGTATAAATTCCTCATAATGTTTATGATCATAGCGCTTAAAGAAATTCATGAAAGAAGAACGTGTTGAACCACGTAAATATAATGTTCCATTTAACACATAATCTACTTTTATATTAGCTGCAATACGGTATAATCCTTCAATGTTCTGCTTATAGTCATTGATTAAAGGTATAATAGGCATAACATGTAAGCCAACATTAGCATTGGTTTGCTTGAATTTTTCTAATACATGAAAACGTCGACTTGAAGGAGCAGCGTTAGGCTCAATCATTTTCCCTAATGAATCTTCACAACAAGTAATTGTTTCAGCGATATTGACATAAGTGATTGAGGCTAGTTCTTTAATTAAATCGAAATCGCGTAAGATTAAATCAGATTTCGTTGAAATAACAACGGGCGTACGATACTTAATCATAAGCTTTAAAATAGCAGGCATTAGTTTTAATTCTGCTTCAATGGGCTGATACGCATCGCAGACAGTACCAATAGCAACTACTTGATGTTTCCATTTAGGAGAACGTAATTCATTTTCTAAAACCTCTAGGATGTTTTCTTTGACATAAATAGTATCAAAGAAGTCCTTCTCACCTAAATACTTCTGAGTATATATTGCGTAACAGTACTCACAATGATGCGCACACCCTCGATAAGGATCTAAGGAATATTGATAAGGGTAGCGACTCGTTACTTTTTGTAGAGCTGTTTTAATATGTAGTTTTTCTAGTTTCATTGCGCACCTCCGTATCTATATTTTATCTTATAAGGCCGAATAATACTAGAAGGATTGCTAATAATCACGTTTCGTGATATATTTATAAAGTGAATAAAACTAAATTGTTAAAGCTTCTTATTCTTATGATATTCCATAAGATCACCTGGCTGACAATCTAGGTATTCGCATAATCGATTGATAATCTCCAAACTTACTGGCTTATTTGCTGAAAGTTTAGCCATTGTTGACGGAGATAACTTCAAATCTTTTTGTAGTTCAGTCTTTAAAATATCACGGCGATTTAGAAGGTCAAACAATTTATAAAATCTGATACTCATTTCATCACCATCTTTCCAGTTTTTACCATTATATCAATATGGATTGACATAACTAAGGAAATGATGTTAATATCTATGCAAACACATAGTTATATACGCGAACGCGAAAAAAAGAGGAGCAAAATAATGGACAAACTTGAAGCTATTCGAGAAATAATGAATGTTATAACAGATCAAGAGGAACGGTTTATCCAACAATGGGTAGATAAAGAAGGTCTTGATGTTGTCTATGATTTCTTAATTAAACAAAAAGATGACAAAGTAACAAGTCTTAGCGAAAAGTATCTAAATAAACGGTAAAAAAGACCTTAGGGGAAAAGGCCTTCTTTACAAAAAAATTGAAAGGGATAGAAATAAAAATGAAATAGCAGGGAATTTACTACTCATTAGGCATTTACTTGCCCAATCATAGTATTGACTACTGTCTTTTTTTTATACATAAATTATCAACAAAAAACAACGGTTCATCATGCCGTTGCTTTATGTAATGAAAGGGATCATTAAATACGGTCTGCTTCTGCAAACAGTTTTCACAGGTAGAGTCCTGTTGTTGATATAATAAACCAACATTGTCAAGGGAAGATGAGAATTTTATGGACAATTATGGGATAAACAACAAAACGAGCGTCAGGGGAACGCTCGCTTCGTTATTCATATTTTATAAGGGGATAGAATATTGGACTCAATCAGGGATTGTATTGAATCCATAAATGCAAGTTCAATTATATCTTGCATGGTTAAAGTATAGCTGATTCATGTGTTAAGATTATCAAAACAATATGTGAAGTTATGTGAATATGATAATGATTATAAATAAATAACTATAAACAAAGGCTATTCAACATTAAATGATAGTAAAATAAAGAATAAATATTTATTAAATAATTTTAACTAGTATTTTAATGTAACATAAATGATGTTATAATGAGTGATATAATCAGGTCATCAAAGGAAGGATGATTAGATTATGACTGAAAATCGGTTAGCTAAAGAATTATTAAATGCCGTGTGGGAGAGTGATTGTGTTAAAGCAAGACAAGCCATCGATAAAGGAGCCAATCCAAGTTGGATATTCAATGGATATCCATTACTTATCCATGCTGTCTTTACAGGAAGTGAAGAGATGGTGATGCTGCTTGTACATCGCGGAGCCACACAAACAAGTGAAGCTCTTGGATTCGCACTTGAACATGGAATTGGAGACTGTGTATGGCCATTAGTATTTATGGGCATTGTTCCTAAATGCTGTAAGACTAAAAAAGTATTTGGGCCTTATCCAAATCGTTATGCACCACTAGATATCTTTTGTTAGATAGGAAGGGGTAATTATGAATCGCAGTGCCTTATGTATTAAAATGCTACAACTTATTAATGGAACTAATTATATTAATCGTTCTGAATTAGCAGCAAGGTTAGAAACGAATGTTCGTAATATTGCGGAATTCAAGAAAGAGCTTGAAATAGCTGGATATGTTATTGAGAGCGTGAATGGTCGCTATGGAGGCTACCGTTTATTAAAGGGAAGCACACTTCCCATTGTTAATTTAACAAATACTGAATTAGATGCTTTAGATAAAGCTTCTAGTTATTTAGAGTCTCATCAAGACTTTCTCAATCAACAGGATTACCAAACTGCTATCATGAAAGTAAAGTCTGCTATTAATTATCAATCAAAGAATTCGTCTATTTTGTTTAGGAATCCTAGTCTTCGCCTTAGTGAGACTATGCGTTCAATGATTACGATGTGCGAAGAAGCCAAGGAACAACAATTAAGTGTTACATTAAAGTATAAATCAATGCATGCGAATACCTTTAAAGAACTTAATTTACAACCTTATGAAATCCTATGTATCAAAGGTGCTTATTATGTCTTAGGTTATAATAGTAGTATCAAAGAGTTTAGAACCTATAAGTTTTCTGATGCTAGATTAACAAACTGTCAGATTACCAATCAACACTTCACTCGAGATCATGACTTTAATGTAATGAGTTATATTGGTGAATCAGGTTTGATGAAAAATGATCTTCATAAAATAGATTGTTTAATCAAAGGTGAATTATCATTATTGATCTATGAAAGTGAAATTGGTGTTCAATCGATTAAAGAGTGGATGAATGAACATGAATTACATTTAGAGACTATTATTGAAGGAGAAATTGAAGCAATTCGTTTTGTGCTATCTTTAGGATCTGCTTGTCACTTAAGTGATGATTGTCCATTAAAAGATAAAATCAAAACCAATCTTCAATTAATGGTAAAACAATATGAATAAATTTAAAGTCACCGATTTCAAATATTACGAGAAACCGGTGACTTAACTATTTGAATCCATTGGTATGTCCTTTTCTTTCTTTAATCTAAAATCAATTTATTCTATTCCTTTAATAAAACATTTAATTTAGAATATGTATGCTTAAACTAACCTTTCTTTTCTAGTACATCATCTATTTTTCTTTTCGTTGTATTTGAATGATTTCACGGTTATTCTTCATAACTCATTCAAGTTTGCTTAGAGCAATTTCTTATAAAATAGGGTACTATTCTTTGCAGCTATTCCATCTACAATAATTCAATTCTAATTATAAATCAGTATTCATGTTTCAAAAGCATCATCATCTTTCTTACTACATGCTATCAATTTATTTTCACGACTTACACAGTTGTTAAAATAACTACTGTCTTCTAGGTTTTGTTTAATGATTATTAGCGTGAAATTTAATCATTTACATCAAAACCTATTTTACTTTCCCATTGGTCTCACCTTGTCCTTTCTTTTTACACCTTTATTATATCGTATTATTCTTTAATAAATAGTCTATTAATAAAAAATTATTTATGTTATAATTAATATGTCGAGAGCGCTTACACTTTAGCGCTTTTTTATTTGCATTTTTGCTTATTTAAATTATCTTGATTGATTGGTCACTCGAAAAAGTGAATGCAAGTTTGGCAATGTAAGTGCAAAAAATGTCA
>F144_Wood_Sandpiper__coassemble_35_pt1 | contig 30759 bp, 30 predicted proteins | sample F144_Wood_Sandpiper__metabat2_low_PE_003 | metagenome-assembled genome bin F144_Wood_Sandpiper
AAAGTGTACATTTATAGATAAAGGGGTAAGACATATGAAATTAATTGACCGTTTAGCTCAAGACTGCGATTGTTATTTAAGTGATTTAAAATATACTTTTACATTTGATGAGTTAAAAAGTGTCTTACTGAAATATCAAGTAAGAGATTATACGATTGCAGAATGGAAAGAATTACTAGCTTATATTTATGAAGTTGAATTTGACGATTATGATAAAATTATTGAGTTTCTAAGAAAATAAGGGAACAATCCATATTATATTAAAGAACCCCAAGAGTGAACTTCAACTCTTGAGGTTTTTATTTACATAGGTCCACAAAGTAATCAAATAAATTACTTTGTACTTCATCATTGACCATACCTTCAGGATGCCACTGTACAGCGATGATGTTGTCTGCTTCAATAGCTTCAATGATTCCATCTTCACTAAGACCACTAATCGTAAAATTAGGGGCTAAATCTTTGATGGCTTGATGATGGAAACTATTAACTTCACATTGATTTCCATATAACTTATGGCAAAGACTTTCTTCCACGAAATTTACTTTATGAGCATGATCGGCTCTATGTGTTTTCTGATTATGAATTTCTTGCATCAATGGATAAGCAGTAGGAATATCTTGAATTAAACTACCTTTAAAATATACATTCAAAATCTGTAGACCACGACATATACCTAGGATTGGTTTATGGGCTTTATGGAAAACATGAATGATGGCAAGATCTTGAGTATCAATCATATCTGAAATATTCTTTACACTTTTATGAGTTTCCTGATGATATAGAGTAGGGTTGATATCAATCCCACCACTCACAAGTAAACCATCGCAGTCTAACGCGACTTGTTCCATGTTATGAATGGGAAGGAGTACATAAGGGATACCTCCTGCTTTGTGTATGGCATTAATGTAATCAATATTAACATAACTATATGTATATTCGTTATCCTTCATTAAACGTGAAGTGATTGCAATGATTGGTTTCATGTTATACCTCCTATAATTAAGTATAGTTTATCATACTTTTGATTATATAAGTCAACGTAATTGTCTAATTGTATTTTTAAATAGACTCTAATTCAAATAATGTTGTATAATTAGAAAGGTGATAAAATGGAGATACAAAAAGCGTTAATCGAGTGGTATCAAGCGAACCATCGATTATTAATCTTTCGTGAGAATAAAGATCCTTATTCAATTTGGGTAAGTGAGATTATGGCTCAGCAAACACGTATTGATACGATGTTAGCTTATTATGAGCGTTGGATGGATAAGTATCCTACTATCAAAGATTTGGCCTGTGCGCCACTAAGTGATGTCTTGAAAAGTTGGGAAGGTTTGGGCTATTATAACCGAGCAAGAAAACTGCATGAAGGGGCTTCCTTTGTTCTCAATCACTATAACGGGGAACTCCCTGCAAACGTGAAAGAACTTGAAGAAATACCAGGAATAGGCAAATATACGGCTGGAGCGATAGCATCGATTGCATTTAATCTAAAAGCACCTGCTGTAGATGGTAATGTATTAAGAGTAATCACTCGGTTATTTCGATATGGTGATGATATTACATCAATAAAAACACAGAAAAAAGTATATGAACACGTTTATGAATTGATGGAAGATGGAAATCCAAGTGATTTTACACAAGGTCTTATGGAACTGGGCGCATTAATATGCACTCCTATGAATCCATCATGTAACACTTGTCCATTAGCTAATCAATGTCTGGCTAATGAATATAACGAGCAAAGTATTTATCCTAATAAAAAGGCAAAGAAGGCACCTCAAATCATTAATTTGAGACCTTTAATTTTAATAAATAACCAAGATCAGATTATTCTAAGCAATGAATGTGATGACAATCTCATGGAAGGATATATGCGTTTACCTGAATGTCCAAATGAGGAATATATAAGTAAGTGTGAACGATATGATGTTAAAAAGCACGTATTCTCACATCGTATTTGGAAAATGGAAGTCTATATTAATAAGCAATTTGATGATCAATTACAAGAAAAATGGCAATGGATATCAATGAAAGAACTTGATAAGATAGCGATTGTAACTGCACATCGTAAGATAATCACTGAATATATCAAGAAACTTAATCGATAGAATCATAAGATAAGAAAAGGGAGATTATCATGAAGAAGAAGAAATTTACTAATAAGTTATTAAAAGAGTTTAATGTTAAAAAAGAGAAGGATAACATTCTGTTTGGTACTTTAATTATAATATTACTGATACTCGCTTTATTAATCGTAAATAAATTATTCTTTTTAACAAGTATAATCAGCGTTGCTTTAATTATTCTAATTTTTATTGAGTTCATACGACTTAAAAATCTCAGAACTGATTATGTGGAAGCCATTTATGTTAATTCAATGAGTAGAATAGGTAATTGGAATTATTTCAAAGAATGGGTAAGTAAGGCATCCTCTAAAAAAACTTATGCTTTTATTCTGTTCAATATTAATAATTTTGACTCCATTCCCTTAGTAAGTGATCCTGATATAAAAAGTGAATGTTTGAGAGAAGTTGGAGAGATACTATTAAGTTCAATTGAAGAAGATGAAACTTGTTGCCACATTGACTATGATGATTTTTCTCTGTACTTACATTATCAAGAACCCGTTGATTTATTGAATCGATTAAAAATCATTAATGATGACTTAGTAGACGGTCTAGCTACAGTAGTAAAACAACCCAATTTATTATCAATAGCTTGGGGAATTGTTTTAACGTGTGATAAAGAATTAGTAAAAAATGTCAGCAAGGCTGAACTAGCTAGAAAAAAAAGCATGAATATTCGGACAAGTAGTTATGGTGTCTATCATGAAGACATGAGAAATGAACTATCTAATTTCTATGATATAAATAAATTACTTTACCAGATATTGACTGACCATGAATTTGAGGTAAATTATCAACCAATTATTAACTTAGAGAAGAGAATCGTAGTTAAATGCTCTACCTCTTTTATCTGGAAGAACAATGAAATGGAAGAACAAATAAATCATTATTTAAAGAACTATGCACAAAATCAGTTTCTTATTGAATTCGATATGCTCTTCTTTGAAAGTGTTTGTCGCTCAGTAAAAGAGGATATTGTTTATGAAATTAGTTTACACCCAATTACTTATGCTTCTATGCAATTACCACAAAATTTAAAAGCATATCTAAAACAATATAATATTAAACCAAGTACAATTGAATTAGGTATCTCTGCATTAGACCAAAATATTCCATTAAATCAATATTTAGTCATCCTTAATCAATTAATAGAAATAGGATTTAAGCTTAATCTTATTGATTATGGAACAGGGAATACAATTCAATTAATGAATTGTTTGCCTATTGATTGCATCAAATTAAGTAGTGAATTAATTCGAGAACTAGGAGTAAATCCTAAAGTTTCGGCAATGATTAAAGGCTTAATTACAAAGACTAAGGAATTAAATATAACTATAGTTATAGTAGGCGTTGATACTGTTGAACAATATAATGCTCTTGAAGAATTTGATATACGATATGTTCAAGGTGATTATTTCATGGGTAAGGGTAGTGCTAAGAAATTGGAGAAATATTTACTGAAACTAAAGAATTCGAGTTTATAGGAGTTTGAGAGTACTGTCATAGAAAGATTAAAGTATGAAAAGTGTGTATCAATATCATAATTAAGAGATAGAAGACATTGAGAACTTGAAAAGATGGTTTAAGCACTAATTTTTATATTTGTTATTTTGTAATGTAGAAGATAAAATAATAGTGATACTCTCTTTGGAGTACCACTATCATCAATTTGAAAACTATAATACATTTTAAATCCTAAGTCTACAATTCCATATAGCGCTCTTCCGTTCAATCTACTAAACTAGGTTAGTACTTCTTTTTGCCGCTGTCTTATAACCTTCTTTTTTTTCGCGCATTCCTATGACAATTACTTCACTGCGATTTTCTACTTCGATTAGTTTGTATACAATGCGAATCCCAGAACCTCTTGCTTTTAATTTCAGAAGTCCCGATAAATCACCAGTTGTGGAATCATTGCCTAGGGGAGTTCCATAACCACCCCTGTTTTTAGGGAGTGGATTCTCCACTAATTTCTCTAGCATTTTAACAACAATCTTTTTTTGTGAACCGTCTAATTGTCGGAAGTCTTTTTCAGCTTCTTTTTTTAAACTAACTTCCCACATGAACTATTCTACTTCAACATCTGGTAAATCATTAAGATAATCTTCGGTGATTCCATTATTCTTGTAGAATTCTTCGCGAGAAATAGTTTCTTGATTTTTTGTCATACGGCTTAAACTCAATTGAATGAGTTGTAAGTTTTCCTCTTTTTCAAGAAGCTCTTGATATCTATCTGTAGAAACGAGTGCTGCAATAGGTTTGTTATTTTTTAATATGATTTTAGATTCATCATTACTTAATGAGTCAAATATTTTTTTTGCACCTGCACGAGTTAAGTCACTAATTGAAACAGTTGAGCTCAAAAGTGTTTTAAAACTATTTGCATTCATAGTATCACTCTCCTTCTATAGTTAGTATATGTTATATAAACAAAAAATGCAATTTAAATTGGAATATTTGTATACAAAAAAGCCAATTCTTGACTTCGGCTAAATATATTTAAATTTTCTATTATTATCTGTATTTTTAAAGGTGTTTTATTGAGATAATATCTCGTCTTAGTTGAAAATGGATGGGGTAAAAATTGGCAATAATAATTTTTATTTTATATATTTTATAAATCAACAAGTCGTAAAGATCGATGCACACATATATGAAATAGGAGTATGAGAGTACTGTCATAGAAAGATTAAAGTATGAAAAGTGTGTATCAATATCACAATTTAAGAGTAAGAAGACATTGAGAACTTGAAAAATTGGTTTAAGCTATTTATCCAAAATTCCAATTAAATAAATAAACCTTTAGAGCTAAGAAAAAGAGCGCAGAAATGTACTCTTTAATCATTAATAGCATTTAATAAGCCACCTTTTAATAATAAGTGAATTTGCTCTTCATTACAGCTCAATAAGACTTCAAAAGTTGTCTTATTAGTTAAGTTCTTAACTAATAGATGAGTATTCGCTTTAATGTCATGAAGATTCAATACTTCAAGTTCATCCATTTCATCAAGTTTATGATAATCTTCTTCATTTAAGAATAAACAAGGAAGAATCCCAAAGTTAATTAAGTTAGCTTGATGAATACGTGCGAAGCTTTTCGCTATGACCATTTTAATACCGAGAAACATGGGAGCTAAAGCAGCGTGTTCACGACTACTTCCTTGTCCATAGTTATTACCTGCGACAATAATGCCACCCGAATTACTTAAGCATAAATCATGAAAATCAGCTTTTTTGTTCATGAAACAGAATTCGGATATCTTTTCGATGTTGCTTCGATAAGGCAGAACTTTAGCACCAGCTGGCATAATATCATCGGTGGTGATATTATCTTGTACTTTAATTATTACTTTTTTATTTAAAGTATCGCTTAATGGCGTGTTTTTTGGTAAAGGCTTAATATTTGGACCACGAATTATTTCAACGGTTGGTTTGCAACTAGGTTTAATAATAGAAGAATCATCAATTAAGAAACAATCAGGAAGAACTGCTTCTTCATAATCAAGGGTACGTGGATCAGCAATAACGCCACTGATTGCACTAACTATCGCTGTTTCACAAGAAACTAAAGCAACATTGGCACTTAGTGTTCCACTTCGCCCACAGAAATTACGATTAAATGTTCTTAGTGAATAAGCATTAGTTGCTGGAGATTGTCCCATACCAATACAAGGTCCGCAGGTTGCTTCTAACAAGCGGATACCGCCTGTAATCATAGGTGTCAAATAATGATGCTCAGCAAGCATTGCTAAGACCTGTTTACTACCAAAGGAAACGCTGCAACTAACATGTTCATTGATTGTTTTACCTTTAATAATATTAGAGACATTACATAAATCAACATAGGATGAATTGGTACATGAACCGATGGCAACTTGTTGAATAGGTTGACCTACAACACTTGATAGATTAACGACGTTATCCGGTGAATGAGGTAAGGCAATCATCGGTTCAAGTTCATTTAAATCAATGATGTATTCTGATTCATAAGAAGCTCCTTCATCAGGAAGGATTTCAATAAAATCATGTTCGCGCTGTTGCTTCTTAAGAAAATTATAGGTTTGTTCATCACTTGGAAACATGGAGGAGGTAGCACCTAATTCAGCTCCCATATTCGTGATAGTAGCTCGTTGGGGAACACTTAAGGTTTTAACCCCATCTCCTGTATATTCTATTATTTTACCAACACCACCTTTTACCGTTAGCATTTGGAGAACTTTTAAGATAATATCCTTAGCAGTAACCCCTTTATTTAGTCGGTTAATAAGTTTGATTGATACGATAGCGGGCATTGTTAAAGAGAAACCATGCCCAGCCATCGCTGCAGCAACATCTAGCCCTCCAGCGCCAATAGCAAGTGAACCTATTCCAGAAGCGGTGGGTGTATGAGAATCAGAACCTAATAAGGTCTTTCCTGGTAATGCAAATCGTTCAAGATGAACTTGATGGCAAATTCCATTTCCAACTTTAGAAAAAAGAATCCCATAACGATCAGCAACACTTTGTAAATAAGCGTGGTCATCAGCATTCTCAAAACCATTCTGTAATGTATTATGGTCAACATAACTAATGGATAGTTCAGTTTTAACTTTATCGATACCAATACTTTCAAGTTGTAAATAAGCCATAGTTCCAGTCGCATCTTGAGTTAATGTTTGATCAATTTTTATCGTAATTGGACAACCTTTTTTCATCTCACCACTGATCAAATGAGCAGCAATAATCTTTTCACTAACATTCATCATAAAAATCAATCTCCTTATCTTTATACGATTTTTATTATAACATGAAAAGTATTGAAATGAAACGTTGGATGTAATATAATGAAACAAATATGAAAACTTTAGAAAGTGGTGATTTCATGAATAAAGCAATAAAAGAACTTTTTAATAAATCGATAGAAATGAATCATATCGATAATGCTTTATATAGCCAATATGATGTGAAAAAAGGATTAAGGAATGAAGATAATACTGGAGTTTTAGTTGGATTAACTAAAATAAGCGATGTTGTTGGTTATGAGAGAATTAATGAGGAAAAAAAAGATACTGAAGGAAAGTTATATTATCGAGGAATTGAGATTAAAGACTTTGTGAAAGGAATTGATTTTTCTAAGCATACTGCTTTTGAAGAAACAGCTTTTTTAATTCTTTTTGGATATCTTCCAACTCAAGATGAACTAGATGCTTTTATGCTTGATTTAAGAGCTAATTATTCATTACCTAAAGATTTCATTGAAACGCATTTATTAAAAATGCCTAATAAAAATTTAATGAATCGTGTCCAACAAGCTATTTTAATGTTATATGACTATGATTTAAATCCTGATGATACATCGTTAGAGAATACAATGGCACAAGGATTGAATATTATCGCTAAATTGCCTGCTATTATTGCGTATTCATACCAAAGTAAGTTACATTATCTTGACCATAAGAGTTTGATGATTCATCAAGTGAAGGAAGACTATAGTATAAGTGAAAGTATCCTAAGATTAATTCGTAAAGACAAATCTTTCACTGATACAGAGGCAAGAGTACTTGACTGTATGTTGTTGCTTCATATTGACCATGGTGGTGGAAATAATTCAACCTTTACAAATGTTGTGATTGCATCAACCGGAACTGATTTCTATTCGACACTTGTTGGAAGTGTTGGTTCATTAAAAGGACCAAGACATGGAGGGGCTAATCTTGCTGTCTGTGAGATGATGAGTGAAGTGATTCATCAACTAGGTTATGATGCATCCATTCAAGAAATGGAGAACATCATTGATTCAATCTTGGATAAAGAGTTCTATGACCATAGTGGTTTAATCTATGGTATTGGTCATGCTGTTTATACATTAAGTGATCCACGAAGTGAAATATTGAAAGAAAAAGCCAATGAATTAGCTATTGAGAAAAACATGGTTAAGGAGTTTAATTTCTATAAGCAATTTGAAGAAGTTGCTATCCAGCGTGTTTTCCTTAGGAAAGGGAAACGGGTTGCGAGTAATGTGGATTTCTATAGTGGTTTTGTTTATAGTATGTTGAATATCCCAGAAGAATTAGTTAGTTTACTCTTTGTTTGTGCTAGAACGGTTGGTTGGCTAGCTCATAATATTGAAGATAAATGTTTTAGTAATAAGATTGTTCGACCTGCGACAAAATATGTAGGTGAAATGAAAGCATTCATACCGATGGAGGAACGTAAATAATGAAGAAAATTACTTTGTTTAAGGGCGACGGAATTGGTCCTGAAATTGCTAAAGAAGTTAAACGTGTAATCGATTCTATGAACTTAGACCTTGAGTTTGAAGAATTCGATGTTGGTGAGGCTGAATATCTTGCTCATGGAGCACTTATATCAGAAGAAGCTTATGCATCCATTGAAAGAAATAAAGTGATCTTAAAAGCACCCATTACAACACCTATCGGAAAAGGATTTAGAAGTTGTAATGTGCAATTAAGAGAAAAATATGACTTATTTGCTAATGTTCGTCCTGCACGATCATTACCTAACATTGAAACACCATTTAAAGATGTAGATATGGTTATATTTAGAGAGAATACAGAAGATTTATATGTTGGAATAGAAAAGCAAATTGATGAAAATACAGTTCATGCTACAAAAATAATTACCCGTCGATGCAGTGAGAGAATTGTCCGTGCTGCGTTTGAGTATGCTATCAAAAATCATCGAAAAGTGGTTAGTTGTGTGCATAAAGCCAATATTCTAAAATTGAGTGATGGTTTATTCCTTTCAATCTTCAAAGAAATTGCGAAGGAATATCCAAGCATTACTGCCAATGATTACATTGTTGATAATGTTTGTATGCAAATGGTGATGAATCCTCATCAATTTGATGTCCTTGTTATGCCAAACCTATATGGCGATATTACTTCTGATTTAGCGAGTGGATTAATTGGTGGACTTGGCTTATTACCTAGTGCTAATTTAGGAAGTGAATATGCAATGTTTGAAGCGGTTCATGGTTCAGCACCAGACATAGCTAATAAAAATATAGCGAACCCAACGGCTTTACTGCTATCTGCTTGTATGATGCTTGATTACTTAGGATATCCAGAAGCTGCCGTAAAAATAAAAGCAGCCATTAATACTGTTTTGATTGAAGGAAAACATGGTACTTGTGATATTCATGGCTCAGCTTCTACTAGCGAATATACGGATGCAATTCTTAAAGAGTTAAGCAAATAGGAGGTAGTTATGCTAGAATTCAAATATGATACTCAATTATTAATTGAAGGAAAAGAATTATCAGAAGATGCGATTAATGAATATATCTCGACTCACTTTGCGGGAGATTGTTTATTAGCTGTGGGAGATGATGAACTCATTAAAATCCATTTTCATACCAACAAACCTTGGGAAATCTTGGAATATTGTTCCTCTCTTGGTGAAATATATGATATTGTTGTGGAAGATATGGAACGTCAAACAAAAGGATTGCAAGGTTAATCAATTGCAATTTTTAACCTTGACGATAGCCTAAAATTAATATATACTTAACCTCGATCAAAGATCCTTTAAAGTAATCCAGAGAGGTTATAAAGGTGTTACAATATTTACTCTGTAATATCCTTATTCCTTTTTGGAGTAGGGATTTTTTTATGGAGGACACTATGAAACAAAGCAAAGCAAATCAGTTAGCAATCAAAATGGCAATCGCTTTAGTCGTTGGTTTAGCCTGTGGAACAGGATTTATTTTTCTAAGAGAAACCTTATTAAGTAATGGAAATGGAGAAACTTGGAAATTAATCAACAATCTATTATTTCAAGATATAAGTGCTGAAGGTGCTTCAAATGCTGTTGGCTTATTTTATATCTTAGGTCAATGTTTTATTAACTCATTACAATTAATTATTATCCCAATGGTGTTTACATCCATTACCTTAGCAATATGTAATATGGAAGATGCTAAAAAGTTAGGTCGTATTTCATACAAGACAATTAAATGGTTTCTTATTTCTTCATTTTTTGCCCTTTTATTAGCAGGAGCTGTTGGCTTTACTGTGTATCATTTAGGTGGATTCAATGTTGGGGACATGAGCAATCTTAATGCAGCGACAGGATCAACAGGAGCCAATCCTTTATTGATTTTTGTTCAAGCGATACCGAATAATATCTTAGCGACTTTTACGAACAATGGAAAAGTCTTATCGATTGTTGTCTTAGCTGTTATCTTTGGTTTATCAATTCTAACTTTAGGTGATAAAATTACAATATTCAAAAAGTTTTGTCAGGAAATAAATGATATCGTTGTAACTTTCTTAAGTTATGTTATTAATACATTTGGTCCATGGGCAATCTTTATCTTAATTACAAGAACATTTGCAATTTATGGAATTGACCATTTAAAACCAGCATTAACTTATGTTGTGACAACGGTTATCTGTTTATTATTATTCTTATGGCTTGCTTATGGTTTAATCATCCAATTTGCAACTGGTTTAAAAGCTACGAAGTTTGTGAGTAAGATATCAAAAGTTTCTTTATTTGGTTTCTCAACTTCCTCAAGTGCCGCGACACTTCCACTTAATACAAAAACAACCGTTGAAGAATTAGGTGTAAGTAACGAAATTGCTTCCTTTGTCTTACCTTTAGGTATGACTGTAAATATGAATGGTACTGCCATTATGCAAGTTATCGCAAGTATCTTCATTGCCGCAAGTGCTGGTTATCCAGTAACGATTGGTAATATCGCAATCATCGCTATTTTGGCTTTAATCGCTTCAGTAGGTACCCCTGCAGCACCTGGTGCTGGAGCTGTTATCCTCTTCACTATTTTAACGGGAATGGGTTACACCAACGATGCGGCACTATTAGCCTATAGTTTGATTCTAGCCATCAATCGTCCTATTGAAATGCTTGTCACTTCATTGAATGTTGTTGGTGATTCTGCAACAGCCGTGATTGTTGCGAAAAGCGAAGGTATGCTAGACGAAGATATTTATAATGGATAATAAAAGAGTAGCGAAAGCTACTCTTTGTTGAATAAATCCTTACCTACACCACATAGAGGACATATATAATCATTAGGAAGTTCTTCCACTTCGGCAACATAACCGCAGATGGAACATTTCCAACCCGTAGTTTTTGTTTCTGCTTCAGTTTCTTCTATAGGTTTGATTTCTTCAAACAAATCTTTACCAACACCACATAGAGGACAAATATAATCGCTAGGGATTTCATCCATTTCCGCAATATAACCACAGATTAAACATTTCCATTGTTTTGTGGGTTCGCTTAAGTCCATCACATGACCATTCAAAATAGCACTTTTATCTTGATAATGAGTATGAAGCATTTTTTCGGCTAACTCACTAAGAGGAGCCTTATAGAATTCTTGATAGACGGTTTGTACTTCTGGATTATCATGTGAGAAACGTAAGGTTTGTTTTTCGTCTTGTGTATATAAAGCATCAATTCTTGCTTGACGTATTTCATCATTCATAGGAACGGCACTCTTAGGTTGTCCACCTCCAGCAATACACCCCCCACGACACGTCATAACTTCAATGAAGTCATAATGTGCTTCGTTAAGTTTAATTTTATCTAATAATTTACGTGCATTTTCAGTTCCGTGAACAACAGCAACTTTTACGGGTACACCATTGATATCTAAACTTGCTTCTTTGATACCTTCAAGTCCACGTAAATCGGTCAGCTTCATCATATCTGAAGGAAGATTGTCTTTAGTAATTTCATGATAAGCCGTTCTTACAGCTGCTTCCATAACACCACCTGTATTACCAAAGATGACACCAGCACCACTTGCAGCACCCATGAATGAATCATAAGGAGCAGGTTCAAGCGCATCGAAATCAATATTTTCAGCTTTTAACCAACGAGCTAATTCACGAGTTGTAATGACATAATCCATATCTCTCATTCCTTCAATACCTAATTGTTTCCCTGCATCATTCATTTCATCACGAAGAATTTCATATTTTTTGGCTGTACAAGGCGTTAAAGCAACATTGACGATTTTTTTAGGGTCAAGTTGATTCTTCGAAGCAAAGTAAGTTTTAATGGTGGGTCCTTGCATACTAATTGGACTCTTTGCTGTAGAGATATTAGGTATAAATTCAGGATAGAAAGTTTCTACAAATTTTACCCAAGCTGGACAGCAACTTGTAAATTGAGGTAATGGTTTATTTTTCTTTGTAATGCGTTCAATCAATTCATTAGCTTCTTCCATAATCGTTAAGTCAGCCGCAAAGTTGGTATCTAAGACATATGGAATATTGAGTGCTCTTAATGCAGCAACCATTTTGCCTTCCACAAAACTACCAACTGGCATATTGAATTCTTCACCTAGTGCTGCTCGAACAGAGGGGGATGTTGAAATAACCACAATCTTATTTGGATCATTTAATGCAGCTTTTATCTTAGCAACATCATCTACCTCTTGAATCGAACTGACTGGGCAAACATTAGCACATTGTCCACAGTGAATACAAATTGCTGTGTCATTTGTATAAGATAAATCATACATCTTACCGACAGCTATTTCATTGCGACAAACATTGCGACATTGTCCACACTTGATGCATAGGCTCTCATCTCTATAAATAGCTGGATTATTCCTCTCAATCGCTATTCTTATTTCATTAAATTCATGTTTACTCATAATTCCTCCTATTAATAATGATAATTATTACTAAAAACATTCTACCCTTATCGCTATCTACTGTCAACATAAACTAGTAAATATTGGAATTAATATAGAGTAAACATCTTTCATAAAAAAAGTGAATTCACCTCTTGAAATTTATTTAAATAAAGGTATAATAGTATTAGCACTTGATATTAACGAGTGCTAAACGGAGGTAAGGACATGAGTAAAAAGAAAGAATTTAAAGCAGAATCAAAACGGTTATTAGATTTAATGATTAATTCCATCTATACACATAAGGAAATCTTCTTAAGAGAACTTGTTTCTAATGCGAGTGATGCAATTGATAAATACTACTATTTATCATTGAGTGATGAAAACTTAACAGCTGATCGCTCAACTTTAAAAATAAATATTACATGCAATGAGGAAGAACGTACTATTACTATTAGTGATAATGGAATTGGTATGAGTAAAGAAGAATTAGAAGAAAATCTAGGAACAATCGCTAAAAGTGGTTCTTTAGCTTTTAAGGAAAGTTTAGCGGCAGCAAAAAAAGAAAATGAAGATGTTGATATTATTGGACAATTTGGAGTTGGATTCTATTCAGCTTTCATGGTGTCTAAGAAAGTAGTTGTAGAGAGTAAACGTTATGATAATGATACTGCTTATTGTTGGGTGAGTGATGCAAGTGATGGATACACACTAGAAAAGTGCAGTAAACAAGATCGTGGTACTGTGATTACTCTATATTTGAAAGATGATAGTGAAGATGAAAATTATTCACAATATACAAAACAACATGAAATAGAAAGTTTAGTTAAAAAATATTCTGACTATATTCGTTATCCAATCACAATGTTTGTAAGTAAAGAAGAACCAGTCAGTGAAGATAGTGAAGAAAAGCAAATCATTGTTGAAGAAAAAACGATGAATTCAATGGTTCCTTTATGGAAACGTAATAAATCTGAAATTAAAGAAGAGGAATACAATACATTCTATAAGAGTAAATTTGGTGATTATTTAGACCCTATGAAGAGTATTCATACTCATGTTGAAGGAACAGTCAATTTTGATACATTGTTATTTATTCCTTCAAAAGCACCTTATAACTTCTATAGCAACGAATATGAAAAAGGACTACAACTTTATTCTCGTGGTGTATTTATCATGGATAAAGCAGTGGATTTAATTCCTGAACATTTCCGCTTTGTTCGTGGTTTAGTTGATTCTCAAGATTTAAGTTTAAATATATCACGTGAAATGCTTCAACATGATCGTCAACTTAAAGCCATTGCGAGTAAGATTGAAAAGAAAATTAAATCTGAATTAAGTAATTTATTAAAGAACAATCGTGAAGAATATGAAACATTCTGGAAGAATTTTGGTTTACAAATTAAGTTTGGTGTTTACAATAGTTTTGGAGCTAATAAAGAATTACTTCAAGATTTATTGTTATTTACTTCAAGTAAAGAATTTAAGCTAACTACTTTGGATGAATACATTGAAAGAATGAGTGAAGGACAAGAAGTTATTTATTATGCAAGTGGTGAAAACAATGAAAAGATTAATAAATTACCAGCTGCTGAATTAGTAAAAGATAAAGGATTTGAAATTCTATACTTAAGTGATAATGTTGATGAATTTGTTCTTCAAGTGTTAACTGAATATCAAGGTAAAGCATTTAAGAATATAACTCAAGGTGATTTAAACTTAGAGAGTGAAGAAGAAAAGAAGGAAACAGAATCTAAAGCTGAAGAGAATAAAGATTTATTATCTAGCATTAAAACAGCCTTAGAAGGTAAAGTAAATGATGTTAAGATTTCAACTCGTTTAAAGAGCCATCCAGTTTGTTTAAGTGCGGATGAAGGGATGAGCTTCGAAATGGAAAAAGTGTTGTCACAAATGCCTGATAGCAATCCAATGGGGATGAAAGCAACACGAATCTTAGAGATTAATCCTAATCATGAGATCTTTAATTGTCTTCAAAAAGTATACAGTAAAGATGCTTCAGTAATTAGTGAATATGCTGATTTACTTTATGACCAAGCTTTACTGATTGAAGGATTTGAAATTGAAGATCCAATTAAATTCTCAAATGCAATTTGTAGTTTAATGGTACATGCTAATAAATAAGATCGATTAATTTAACTTTACAAGCTATTTAATAAACAATAAATAATTAAAAAGAACTCAAGTTATTCCTAGAATCATAAGATTCAAGGTACTTGAGTTTTTTATTATACTTGATTAATATCATCGATGAAGACTTTTCTAGTAGCTACTTTATTAGCAAATTGTTCATCATGTGTCACAATTAAGATAGCCATTGAATCACTTAGCGATTGAATGATGTTGATGATTTCATCTGTTGATGCTCTATCTAAGGCACTTGTTGGTTCATCGAAGCACAGAATTGATGGATTTAAGATACAGGCTCTTGCTATTGCTACACGCTGTTTTTGACCACCTGATAGGGAGGAGGGATAGGCTTCAATCTTATCAAGTAGGTTTAATTTAGTGAGAAGTTCTTTCGCTTCGATAATCGCGTTATTTTTATTCATTTTTTTAAGATATACAGGAGCTTCAATGATATTTTGAAGAATAGTCAGATGTGGAAATAAGTTATAGTTTTGAAAGACTAAACCTAATTGAAGTGTTAAGTCTTTCATTGTTTTCTTATCACTCTTAACTCCATCTTTAACTAAGTATTGATTATTAATCTTGATGCTTCCACGATCATTACTTTCAAGGTTACATAGTATTCGTAATAAGGTTGTTTTACCAGCGCCACTTGGTCCCATTAAAGCAACAATCTCTCCTTCATCAATGGCAAGGTTAACATTATTTAAGACCAAGTTTTGATTAAAGGTTTTGCTTATATTGATACATTCTACTCGCATAAGTTTCTCCTAACGATTCTTGTTCAATCTTTTTTCTATCATATTTAATCCTTTTGAAATAGGAATATTAAGCAATAGATAGATAATACCTACATAGATAAAAGGTGTTCCTGTAGCATAAGTGCCTACAGCTATTTTCGCATAACGTAGTAATTCATCACTACCTAAAACACTGATTAAGCAAGTATCTTTTAAGAGTGTTAAACATTCATTCATAAAGGATGGAATACTATTCCGTATTGCTTGTGGTAGTAAGATTCTAAGAAAGGTATAGCTCTTAGAAAAGCCTAGAACTGCACAGGCTTCACTTTGTCCTTCATCAATGGATTGGATACCACCTCGAAGTATTTCAGCGAAGTAGGCTGTGTAATTCAAGATGAAGGCAACTAAGGCAGCAGTAGTTCTCGATAAGGTAATACCCATGGTTGGAAGTCCAAAATAAATAAACATTAACTGAAGGAGTAAAGGTGTTCCTCTCATAACATAGATATAGAAGCGAATTAAATAGGCTAAGGGTTTAAACTTTGATAAACGCATATAAACAACGGGTAAGGCTAAAGGACAAGCAAAGAGAAGGACAACAATCCAATAGAATAAGGTAACCTTAATCCCTTCAATGAAGGAGGGGAGAAGGAGTAGAAAGAAGTCCATGCTTATTCGCTAAACCATTTAGCTTTAATTTCATCAAACTTACCGTTGTTTTTCAATGTTTCAAGTGCATCATTAATCTTCTTACATAAGTCTGTATCACTTTTTCTTAAACCAATTGCATATTCTTCATTACCGAAACTATCTTCAAGTACTTTATAAAGGTTTTCTCCTTTTTGTTTCATGTAATATCGAGCAAGAACTTCATCGACAACAATGGCATCAGCACGTCCTGCTTCAAGTTCCATAAAACAATCATTATTAGTTTCTAGTTGAACTGCTTTACCAGAGTCTAATGCCTTCACAAAATCAACTTCTTTATTGACTGCATCTAAAGCGCTTGAATTCTTTTGTACAGCAATTACTTCGCCAGCTAAATCAGCTTTTGAATCAACTGTAGAGTCAATTAAGGTAATAATAATCTGCGTATTACCTAAATAAGGATCACTAAAGAGAACTTGATTTTTTCTTTCTTCAGTAATAGAATAACCATTCCAAATTAAATCAATGTTTCCAGCATTCAGTTCTGTTTCTTTTAAATCCCAGTCAACATTTTGAAAAACAAATTCTTCATCAATTAAAAGTCCGACTTCTTTCGCAATATCGACATCAAAACCGACAACCTCACCCTCGCTACTCAAAAATCCCATTGGAGCGAACGTATTGTCAAATCCAACAATATACCCATCTTTTTCACTTGGCTTACTACAAGCCCCTAACATCAATACACATAAGCATCCCATTAATAGTTTTTTCATTTTCTGTTCCTCTTTTCTGACAATAAAAAGCCCCCATCTCTAGTATAAAACTAGAGGACGAGAGCTTAAGCTTCGTGGTTCCACCTCTTTTTATCAGTACCTCACGATACTGACCTCTTCAAGTACTAACATACTCTAGCAAGGTAACGGTTGCAGGGTTTCCGGTTTTACTTACTGTAAGTTTCAGTAAAACAGCTCTAAGATGTGTTCCAACTTGTTCTTCATTATCCTTTTCACCAAATCAGGAATTCTCTTCAATGAAGTTCAAGTGTACTTCTTCTTATTCATCGCTTTTATTTATCATCTATTTATAATATATGCTTTTATGAAACAAATGTCAACAATAAAATGAAAGAAAATTCATAATGTGTGAAACAAATGAAAGAAAAGACTGCATAAGCAGTCTAATTCGTAAAGTTATCGAAGTATCCTTGAACAAGGACAATGGGTGTACCTTTATCACCAGAACCACTTGTTAAATCACACAGTGATCCAATTAAATCAGTTAACGCACGAGGTGTAGTTCCTTGTGAAGCCATATTTCCTACTAAGTTGTTATCTTTATTCTTAATCTTTTCACTAATAGCATTCTTTAATGCTTCACCACTCAAACTAGCGAAATCATTATCAGCTAAGTATTTTAGTTTTAATTCATTCGGTGTTCCGATTAAACCATCAGTATAAGCAGGTGAAACACAAGGGTCAGCTAATTCCCAAATCTTACCGATAGGATCTTTAAATGCTCCGTCTCCATAAACCATGACTTCAATGCATTTTCCTGTTTTAGTTAAGAATTGTTTTTGAATATCATAAACAAAATCAAAACATTCACGAGGGAATAATTTAATTGTGTCTTCGGTTGATTTATTAGAACCTAATAGACCATATTTTTCATTACAGCCAGAACCATCGATTGAAGTAGTCAAGATATCATCAAGTCCACATACAATTTCTGCTCCATTTTCTTTTAAGATTCTTTTGGTTCTAACACGAGTATGAATATCGCAAGTTAAGACATTTTTTGTATAATTAAGGATTGTTTTAGGATTATTAGCAAAGATGATTTCTACTTCAGCACCGCTTTCTTTAATGATACTACTGTAGTAATCAACATAATCTACGCCTGTAAAGTGGTGCTTATTTTCACCAAAGAGTTCACGGTATTTTTCAAGTGTTAAAACATCACTATAAGGATTAATACCTGCTTCATCCAATTTATCTAAAGTGACTAGTTCATTTCCAACTTCATCACTAGGGTAACTTAGCATTAAGACAACTTTCTTAGCTCCTTTTGCTATTCCTTTTAAACAAATAGAGAAACGGTTACGGCTCAAGATTGGGAAAACAACACCAATTGTTTCACCTTTCAGTTTTTCTTTAACATCACTAGCAATGGCATCAATACTGGCATAGTTGCCTTGAGCTCTTGCTACAATTGATTCAGTTACAGCAACAACATCGCGATCACGAAGTCCGAAATTCTCGCAATTAGCAGCTTCCAATACACTTTCTACTACGATATTTGCTAAGTTATCTCCTTCACGAATGATTGGACAACGAACGCCTCTTGAGATAGTACCAACTTTTCTTTCCATAAATAAATCCTTTCTATAAAAGCACTTTGACTTTTATCAACATACTTATTATAATACAGGTAATGATATTAGTAAAATTAATAAATTGAATATCAAACATAAGGAGTACTTATATGGGAACTAAATTAGATTATTATAAAATCTTTGATGAAGCAGCAAAGTGTTTATCCTTTTCACTAGCTTCAGAAAACCTCTATATTTCACAGTCCGCAGTCTCACAATCAATCAAGGCGTTGGAGCACGATTTAAATACAAAACTATTTATTCGTAGTGCGAAGGGTGTTACTTTAACGAAAGAGGGAGAATTTCTTTATGAAACAATTCATAATGCTCTTGATATGATTGAGCATGTTGAACACCGATTGAGTAATATGAAGGAACTAGAAGAGGGAACCTTGACAATTGGAGCAGGGGATACTATTTCTAGTAATTATCTTCTTTCTTATCTTGAACAATTTCATACAAATTATCCAAAAGTTAATCTCCAATTGATGAATCGAACTTCACTCGAAATGTTAGAATTAATTCGTAATGAACAAGTGGATATTGCTTTATTGAATCTACCTGTTCAGGCAGATGATTTAACCATTGAAAAGTGCTTTGAAGTTCATGATATTTTTGTAGGTTGCACAGAGTATTTGGAAAATGCCCCTTATACGTTAAAAGAAATTGCAAAGCTACCCATGATTCTATTAGAAAAAAACTCCAATTCACGTCGTTTTGTTGAGAAACAATTTAATGATGAAGGAATCAAGTTATATCCTCAGATTGAAATAGGAGCGCATGAATTATTACTTCAATTAGCATCGATTAATTTAGGAATTGCTTGTGTTGTGAAGGAATTTTCTCATGAACTATTAAAAGAAGAATTAGTTGAAATTCCTTTAGCTAAACCTCTATTAACTAGAAATATTGGAATTGCTTATTTAAAAAAGCAACCGTTATCACCAGCTGCTCAAAAGTTTCTTGATTTGATTTTATCCCAATGATCAATCTTGTAGGAAAGGACTTCACAATTATGGGGTGTTAATGTGTGATAGTCTTGTGTAAGTTCTTCTAAGATAATTCTTATCATGGCAGCAATAATACCGTGACAAACAACTAAAGTTGTTTCTTCCTGTCCTTGTATTGATTGAAGGAAATCTTTCACACGAGCAAATACATCGGATAAAGGTTCAATGTTATTTGATGGATCATTCACTTGCCAAAAATATGCAATTTGTTCTTGGTCATAAGTTTTACCTTCGTAATCACCGAAACTACGTTCTATCAATCGTTGGTCAGTTGATAAGGGAACATTTAATGATTGGTTAATGATTTGTGCTGTTTCAAGAGCACGATCAAGAGTTGAGGAGATGATTCGTTCTATTTTGTAAGTAAGGAGATGATTTGCTACATCTCTTGCTTCATTTCTACCTATCTCATTTAAAGGGATATTGCATTGACCTTGAAGTCTTTTTTCCTTGTTCCAATCAGTTTGTCCATGTCTTACAATATATAGATTCATGAATTATTCTCCCTCCAAATTAATAATGAAATTATACATGAATATTAAATAAATAACAAGATTCACATAAATGAAAAAAAGATATGAACCAAATAAAAAGGTAGGTAGAATAAATCTACTTACCTAATAATTTAGTGACTATTTTTATTGACTACTGCTCCAATTAAGTAGGCGACAGGAATAATTATTTGTGTATACTGTATGATTCCAGTTGCATCTACACCGGATAGGTTACCAGTTGATAGTGTTATAAAATGTCCAACAATGAGCAGAATTCCTAAAACGATACAAACGCCTGCTTTATGTGTTTTATTAGCATGAATGGCACCCACCAATCCAGCAATAACTTGGAATGCTGAGAAGCCATATAACCAAACTAATGACCATAATGTATTCGCTACATTAATTCCAGTTAAGTCAACGAGTCCGTTTGGGTCATTTGATAATAAGACAAGAGCTAATCTAATTGTTGCAATACCGAGGCATGCTTCAACAACTCCTGCAATTTTTAAATAAATATATCCTTTTGTTTTCATATTTGTTTCCTCTTTTTCATTATTCTACTACAAATTGCGCATAAGTTAAATAATCATACCATTTTTGTCGATATTTTTACTAGTTTCTAGAAGAAAAATCAGTTGCCTTATAGAATAAAATAGAATATGCTAAAGATAGTAAGAACAGCTAACCATCTTGGACAAATTGGAAGCCCAAAGATGATACCTAGTCCTTTTTTTATCTTAAACTTTTTTGAATTTCTTTCTAGCATACAAGAAGAATAATGTTACTGTAACACAGACTGCTAGAAAATCAGAAAGTGATTCAGCTAAGAAAACACCATTAATACCTAGATTACCAATAGTAGGTAAGAAGAAGGCAAGTGGGATTAATAAGATGATCTTTCTTAAGAAAGCTAGGAACATGGATATTTTTGCTTCATTAAGGGCTAAAAAAGTTTGTTGACAAGCACTTTGTGCTCCCATGATTAGCATACCTGCCATAAAGATTCTAAGGGTCTCTGTGCCCATTGTGATGAGTTGCTCATCGGGTGTGAATAACTTAATAAAGAATTCGGGATTTAGTAATACAGTACCTACTATGATGAGTGAGAAGGTTAAACACATCGTAAAGAGCAATTTGAATGTTTTCTTGACTCTTTCTAGATTACCTGCTCCATAATTATAACTCATAATTGGTTGTGCGCCTTGAGCAAATCCTTGCATTGGCATCCATACAAATTGCATAATACTAAATAAGATAGACATTAAAGCAACATACATATCATTACCATATCTAACCATTTGAGTATTGAAGGTTAATTGAACTAGACACTCTGTAGCTTGCATAATGAAAGGGGATAGACCTAAAGCTAAGATAGGGACAATAATCTTCTTTGAGCATCTTAAGTTACTTACACGGAGCTTTAAAAGGCTCTTTTTACTTGTTAAGAAATAAATAACCCAAATAGCAGAAACAGCTTGTGATAGAATGGTAGCTAAAGCGGCACCTTGTACTCCCATATTGAATCCAAAGATGAAGATAGGGTCAAGAACGATATTAGTAATTGCTCCTAAGCAAACTGTAGCCATACTTATTTTAGCGAATCCTTGAGTAGTGATAAACATATTCATACCCAAGGCATATTGAACGAATAAGGTTCCCATTAAGTAGATACTTAAATATTGTGAAGCAAAGGGAAGTGTATCTGGACTAGCTCCAAATTTAATAAGAATCCAATCTTTCGCAAAGTAGAAAACAACTGATAATACAATGGCAATTACGGTCAACATCGTGAAACAATTACCCATAATTTTCTCTGCTTCATCATTGTCTTTCTTACCCATTGCGATGGATACTCGAGGAGCTCCACCCATTCCAATAAGTGCAGCAAAGGCAGATACAAGCATAATGATGGGAAAGGTAACTCCTAAACCAGCTAAGGCTAATGAGCCATCAATCGGAATTCTACCGACATACATTCTATCAACGATATTATATAATAAATTAACTAACTGAGCTAAAACGGTGGGGATTGCTAAGCTAAATAACAACTTTGTTATTGGCTCACTCCCTAAACGATTATTTTCCATAGTTTTCATCTCCTATTTTAATCTTTCTATGTTTTGAGTCATTATCTGAATTGATGATCGAAGGGAGTCGCATTGTTTCTCATCAATACCATCATAAAGAACTTCAAAAAAGTTTTTTCTTGCTTTTTTCAAGAGGTACACAACAGATTCTGCTTTTGGCTCTAAAGCTAAATGCTGAATTCTTCGATCACTTTCTTTCACTTGCACTGATAAATAACCTTTATTTGTAAGATTATCAACAGCTGTACAAACCAAAGCTTTTGAAATTCCTCGATATTTAGAAATATCAGAGGCTTTATTCAAGGTAGGGTTATTAATTAAAAAAACAAGAACATCAACTTCATTGGTTGTGAAATCATATTCTTTTACTCCATCCGTACACATTTGACGATATAATTTAATTGACTTTCGCGAGATAGCTAAAAAGTTTTCACCTAAATAATGTTCATTTGATATCATAAAGGCTCCTTTCATAATTCAAAAAGAAATGGTTTAAATTTAAACCAATTCTAATTATAACAGAAATTGAAATTGTGTAAATAGAAAAAAGACCCGTTAAGGTCTAATTGTATGGAAATACTGATATTTTAGTACCCTCATGAACTTTACTCTCAATGTGTAGTTGATAATGATGTTTCTCCATGATCAATAATACAATGGAAAGACCTAAGCCAGCACCGGCTATTTCACGAGAGCGAGAGGGGTCAACACGATAGAAGGGTTCTGTTATCTTAGCTAATTCATTTTTAGGAATACCTATTCCCGTATCAATAAATTCAAAGCATGGTTTACCTTTTTTGTTTAACACATTAATAATGATTCTTCCATTTTGTTTATTATATTTAATTGCATTCTCAATCAGATTAAAGAAAGCTCGTTCAATCATAACTGCATCACAAATAAAAATCTCTTCTTTACAGTGTAGTTCAACTTCAATTTTCTTTTCATCAAGTTTAACTTTTAAATCATTGAGTATCCTTTCAAATACAGGACGTAATAGTAAAGGTTTAGCCTCACTTACATAATTATCAAGAGATAAATCAAAGAGGTTATTTACTACTTGATTTAAACGCTGAATATTATTTTGAATAATGGCTGTATTTTCTTGATAATCACTTAAGGTAGGGGATTCATCTAACTCCAGTACTTGAATAGCTGCTTGGATTGTCGCTAAAGGTGTTTTAAGTTCATGAGCTACATTTGATGAAAAACGCCTTTGTCGATCAAATGAACACTCTAATCGATTCAACATTTCATTAAAGGATTGACTTAACGTTGCAATTTCATCTTTTTGAGCTTGTTCGGGTATTCTATCTACTAAGTTATGCTCATCAATGGCTAGAACGTGTTCATTTAAAGATGTGAGTGGGGATAAAGCTTTCTTTGAAATAAAATAGGCAAGAATCATACCAATAAGCGTAGTGAAAATTAAGATATTGTAACTACTCATATCAAAATTTTGTTTCGCATCACTCGCAATAATGGTTGCCATTGCTAAATTCGATGGATTCATAGAATCAGTAAGTGGAATTGCTGATTCATACTTTTCAAGGGGTACAACATTCATAGCTATTAAAGGTTTCACCAACTGTAAGTCAGCATTTCGCTGTGAGAGCAGAGTAATACTGAACGAGGTCAGAAAGATTAAGAATCCAGTTAAGAAAGTTAAACGCAATCGAATCGATATTTTGCCAAAGAATTTCATTTTGTTACCTCGTTTAGCTGATAGCCTTGTCCTCTTAGATTTTGTATATAAGAAACTTTATCATTAATTTCATTCATTTTCTTTTTTATTGAATAAATATGAAATTTCAATGAATTAGAAAATAAATCAACATCACTTTCCCAAATATGTTCAATAAGCTCTTCACTTGATATAATTCTTGCTTGATGAATTAAAAGATATTCTAATAATCCATACTCTTTCTTAGTAAGAGTTAAGTTTTCATTAAAATAAGTTACTTGCTTCTTTTGTGTATCTAGCACTAATTCATGATAAGCCAATACTGCTTTAGCCAAAGGTGAAGGGGTGCGTGTAATGGCACGAATACGTGCTTCTAGTTCTAAAAAATCAAAGGGTTTAACTAAATAATCATTCGCTCCTTCATCAAGTCCAAAAACACGATCATTAATCGCATTGCGAGCTGAAAGAATTAAGATTTTAGTCTTAGAGTCCTTTGAACGAATTTGTTTTAATACATCCATTCCATCAATGAATGGAATATTCAAATCAAGGATAATACAATCATATTCATTCATGTCATATTGATATAAAGCAACTTCACCATCATTCGCAATATCAACAGCATAGTTGCATTTTCTTAGACCCTTTGCCATAATTTCAGCTAATTGAATTTCATCTTCTACAAGTAGTAATTTCATAATAACTCCTTTAAAAAGTTCGAGCAGTTATTATAACTGCTCGAGCTTCTTCGTGTGCCATAATAAGTTTATTCTATCAAAACTTAAAGGCTAATACAAGATTTCTAATAATTACTCTGCAATTACGCTTGCAGGAATTACTTCAATGGCTGCAACTAATTCACTAGCAGCGACTTCACTTCCATCAAGTGGAGTGATAGCAATTGTCTTGTCACCGTTTAGTTCATCGAATTTAACAACAGAAACTAAATCTGCCGTTGTAGAATCGTTTGGATTCACAATCTTCATGAATTCAGTAGAGTCTAGGTCTGTTGCATTAAATACTTTTGCTTCAGTCAAAGGTGTTGCTTTGATTGTTTCACCTCCATTGTTTGCATAAGCAGGGTATGAAGCAGCTCCTAGTACAGCAATCATTGCAGCTCCAGCACATAACATTTTGTATTTATTCATAAAATTCTCCTCCTGTTGTTTACAGTAGGACAGATTTAACTGAAACATTAAATCTGTCCTACTGACATCATATATCTATTCAATTTTTAACCGATACAGCCAATGAACTTATAGTAAATGTGAATGGTCTGTACCTTGTTCCCATCTATCACCGTAGGTTCACTAATTGTTATCTTCTCAATTAGTGAGTGGAGCAGAGGGGCGGTGAGTTCTGTAATAGTAGCATATTCTTTGATGCTATCTACCCAAAACCTCACGTTTTCGGTGGCGACTATCCCATTTTCCAATTTTTCTCTGATAATTGCAATTTTGGTTTCCAGTTCGGCTTGTTCAGTTTCATATTTCTTTGACATTGCAAGATAGTTCCGTTCGCTGATTTTGTCCTCGGCATTGTCTTCAAAGAGCTTTGCAAACATTTTATCAACTTCTAAAAGTCTTTTATTTGCTTGCTTTAATTCTTTTTCAAGGGATTTCACATCTTCTTTGGACTGATGATTGAGATTATTTGAAATATCCCTTAGTAACCCCTTATCGTCCCTTAAGGCTGTTTCAGCGTGTCTGCGAATGTCTGCAAGCACCTCATTGTAAAGGGTACTTGCCCATATTGTATGTATGGAGCAAGTGCGTTTGCCATGATTTGAATAGGTACTGCAAATATAATTCATATTGTCGATAGGTTTCGGTCTTGGATTTCTGTGAGATACCACCGTCTGCATGGCATAACCACAGTCAGCACACTTAATCAATCCTGCAAATATGTTGTCATAACCATTATCGCCCGGCTTTCCTTTTTTCCTTGAGGTCATGAGCTGTTGCACCAGTTCAAAATCCGCATCACTTACGATAGGCTCGTGCATATTTTTTACAATCACCCAATCTTCTTGTGGCATACTATATACTTTCTTGTTTTTCAGTGAGGTGGTTGTTCTTCTATACCCCACAATATGCCCTGCGTATACTGGATGTCGTAAAATTTGCCTAACTGCATTGTTTGTCCACTTGTAGCGAGTGTTTTCATCTGAATTGTCGATATGCTCATTTCCATCACGAACAGAGGGGCGAGGGATTTTTTCGGCTGTAAACATTTGACTAATTCGCCATATGCCATATCCTTCTTTTGAAAGGTCGAAAATCCGCTTAACTATCGGTGCAAGTTCTTCATCAATGACAAGGTGGTTTTTATCCAAGGGGTCTTTTTTGTACCCATAGGGTGCAACTCTGCCCATAAACTTACCTTGCATGGTTCTTGATTTTCTTGCCATTCGTATTTTCTTGCTGATGTCCTTAAGAAACATGTCATTTAGAATATTTTTGAAGGGGGCAATATCAAGGGTTTGAGCCGAGCTTTCCGTATCAATTCCATCAGCGATAGCAATATAGCGAACATCATTTTCGGGGAAAAACATTTCAATATACATTCCTGTTTCAATGTAGTTCCTGCCAAGTCTTGATAGGTCTTTTGTCAACACACAGTTAACTTTCCCATCTTTTATGTCTGCTATCATTCGCTGAAAAGAGGGGCGATTAAAGTCTTTCCCACTTACACCGTCATCAATATAATAATCTTGTATCCTAAAGCCTTGCTCACGAGCGTACTTTGTAAGAATTTCCTTTTGTGTGCCAATACTTGTGCTTTCTGTGTTTGTACCATCATCTTTCGACAATCTACAATAAATCGCTGTATTGTAAATCTTATTTACCTGTTGTCTTAACATAATTCCTCACTTTCCGACAACAGATTGCTTGCATCTATTTTACCATGCAGGACAGGGATATTCAATAATTTGTCTTGATTTTCGGTGTCATGCAGTAAAATATTATTTTCTATCTGCTGTTTGATGATGCCAGAAAAGGCTTCGGATAGAGATTTATCACCAATGTAGTGGGGCTTTACCATCGTTATTGTTTTCATCTTTGCCATAGGCATTTACTCCTTTCCTGTGGGTGGGTTCTCTTATATTCATCAAGTTTTATCTCTATTTCATCTAACTGCTTCACAAACTCTTGCAAAAATTGTTGCCGAACCGCCAAAGGCTCAAAGGTCAATATATCAAGGTAGTATTCTGTTGGCGGTATTGCGTGTAGGCTCTCTACAAACAAGGGATTGATAGGCTCATGCTCTGATTTTGGTGTGTACAGGGTCTTGAAGTGATGTAAGTAAGCAAGATACTCATTCAGCAAGCGTATGGTCTGCCTTTCCCATTCGGAATAAGTAGCCTGTCTCTGCGGTTTTATGTGTAGCCTAAATTCCTCATTGGACAGGTGGAAGTCGTTCATCAGCACCTTTGCACTGTCAAACTGTGAGATATTTAGCCTTTGTGCAATGAGGGCAATCACATCACCGCTTTTGCCACAACCAAAGCAGTGAAAGTGGTCATGATAGAGCTTCATCGAGGGGGTACGCTCCGAATGAAACAGGCAGGAAGTGAAGCCGCTGCGATTTACTTCAATGCCATAATACTTTGCGGTATCAATCAAGTCTAAATGCTCTTTTATGGTTTCAAATAGGCTCATCTGTCCACCTCATTTCTCTGCTTATTTAGGGTCTTTCTAAACTGCTCAAACTTTTCTCGAATACCCATAAAATCAAGGAATTTCAAAACAGCATCTTGGAACTTTTCAAGCTCTGTTATTCTTGCTTTTTGCTTGCCTGCGTGAAGCTGATTTGTGACAGACTTAAACTCGGACAGCTCCTTCTTTTGCAGTGCGTTTTCTTTATGCAGAGCTTGATTTTCCTGTCTAAGCTGTTTGCTTTCAGCCGTCAATTTCTTTTCCTTGCCCTCAACGGCAATCTGCTTTTGTGCGAGAATTTTTATGTCCTCAAACTCGGCTTTATCAAGAACAACCTTGTTTTTATCCATGATGGGGGTCTTGGTTTCCACACTGTCGATTGCTTTAATTTTCGCCTGTTTATCGGCTACGATGCTAAGAGCTTTTTCACTCTTTTCCACCTTTAGGGCAGTTTCCTGCAAGCGTTTTTCTTCCTGTAAAACTTTAAACTCGGTGTCGGTTAAATTTTTATCGGTACTGCCTTTTTCTCCACGCTGAATATCCTCATAACCACACTCACGAAGATACTCAAAAAATCGGTCTTGAAGTAGGCTGTAAGATTTTACAAAATGCTCTTTTCCGTCCTCGTCTTTGACCTTATGGGATGCCCATTTTTTAGAGTGGCTTACTTGGGTAAAGACTTCTTTCACTGTGCCAACAAGAGATTTATCCTTACACCGTTTTGACCATTTCACCTCTTTTTGCACCACAGGAACATACATAATATGCAAATGATAATGGTATACATCTTTGCCTAACTGCTCCGACAATGCTTTGTTTTTTTCATCAGCGTGCATGACAGCAGAGAGAATGTATTGTTCTCCACCTGCTTCTTTCACTGCAAATTCGTATGCCTTTTGGTAAAACTCTTTGGCGGATTCGTAGCCACCGTTTTTCTCAAAGTAAGCTGTGTTTACATCTAAAAGCATTTCATCTATAATGACAGCAGTATCTTTTAAGCCTTTGGTGGAAATAGTGCCATCGGCACACATACTGTCAAACATACCTAAGTAGCTGTCAGTTGGTTTCTTGAAATATATATTTAAGTGACTGCGGTCTAACTCAATATCTGTGTTTTGGTAAAGCTGATTTTTACGCTCGTTATGCCGTTCTATATTGCCGATTTTGGAGCGTGTGTATTTGCCGTTTCGGGCAACAGAGTAGTCGTTACCGTCATTTCTTGCCATAGGCAAATCCTCCTTTTATAGTGGTAGCTTTGGGGAGCGATAGCACAGAGCCTGTGTCCCCGACGACGGGACTAACACTTTTTCAAAGTGTGTAACCCACTATGACACTTTCACTGCGTGCAAAGTGCCGTGGGCTCTCCGAGGGGCAACAACCTGTTGCATCTAATTTCGCTTCGCTCAAAGCTGACGATATGTAGCAGTTTCTATACATACCCCCTAATCATCCAATATGACGATATTGGCAGAGAGGGGGTATGTATAACTTTACCTGCATATCGTCATTGGCTCACTCTGTAAAGGCAGATATTCTTGCCTTTGCTTGACCTGTTCGCCTTAAAAGCAATGCCGTAATCAGCCTGTAATTGCTCACTTACGCTCTCTAATTTGCGTGCTATGGAGCGTGGGGCAATGTCTGTGCTGCCATCAATTTGCACAAGACAATCGCACAGTTCGGTTGCTGTTCCTTGCCACTGCTCATTCAAAAAAGAATGGATTAAGTGGCAAAACTTTTCGTCTGTTTCTGATGTGTGTTTGCCATCATCAATGCCTAAGAAATTCCAACGGCAATTTGCTTTCTCAAATTCCACCTTGAAGCAGTACCCCTCGGTATCACGATTGGCGATTGTCAGCTTGCCTTTGCCCTCGGTGCGTTTCTCTTTTTCAAGCACCCAAACACCGTCAACAGCTCCCACTAAGCCAGTGCTGCCCGATAAGGTGTTAAGTGGGTCGGGGTCATACATTTTGCGTGTGTGATGAACGAGCAGGAGAGTGACAGTGTTGCCCTCTAAGGCTTCACGCAATTTGCCTATATCCCTGTAATCACAGGAGTACATACTTTTGTCCTGCTCACTGTTTCGAATGCGTTCTAAGGTGTCAATGACAATGAGTTTTGTGTTTGGATTTGCAGAGATAAAAGCCTTTATTTGCTCTATCAGACCGTCTGTAATGCCAAGTGAGGAAATGGCAAGGTGCAGCTTTTCTGTGCTCTCTGTTTCGCCCTGTATACGCTCTAAACGCTCTTTTAACCGTGGGTGGGTATCTTCTAAGGCAAGGTATAGAACTTCGCCCTCACAAGCGTTAAACTCCCACAATTTGCCCCCAGTTGCGACAGCAATACACATATCAAGGGAAAGCCACGACTTGCCGATTTTGCCACTGCCGGCAAGGATAAAAATGCCCTGTGGCAGTAGCTTTTCAATAGAGAAGGCAAGGGGTGGATAATCCGTATTCATAAGACTGTTTGCGGTTATGGTTTCCAGTGGTGGAATAGGTTTCCTTTGTTCGTTACTCATGGTCTTGCACCTCCTGCATGGTTTCGCCCATAACTGTTTTTAACAGTACGTTTTCATTGATAAGATATTTCTTTCCTGCCTTAAAACAGGGCAGTTCTCCGCTGATACACATTTGTCTAATGCGATATTCTGTGATACCCTCAACTATCTGTGATGCCTGTTTGATTGTTAGTAGCTTTGCTTTATTATTCATAAGGTTTTTCCTTTCATGTTGGTTTTTTGTAAGCTTACAAGATTATCTTAGAGCAATTTAAGGCAGTTTCCCGTATGTCCGATAACTCGGATTTTTCGGCAAAACGCAAAAAAATCCGAAATTCCGGATTTACTCCAAAACATCGGATTGATATGGGAATGACATATTTAATTGTAGGGTGTCACGCAGTTAAACGCTGTTTTGAGGGGTAAAGGTAGAAATACCTTGCCTTGCCATAATCATGCCTTTACAGACTGACAGGGAAAGGGATTAGACACCTCTACTGTGTGACATTGGAACGCAAAAAGCACCTGTCAACAGCAATAGTTGGCAGGTGCTCTGATTAGTTATTTAGATTTTGTTGGGTAGGGGTAGTTGGGGTGGTTGCATGCATTGTGCTCATAATCCTATCCGCAGTAAAATTTGGTTGCAGAGATAGGTCAGATACGGT
>F144_Wood_Sandpiper__coassemble_37_pt1 | contig 29762 bp, 28 predicted proteins | sample F144_Wood_Sandpiper__metabat2_low_PE_003 | metagenome-assembled genome bin F144_Wood_Sandpiper
TTCAACATATTTTTTTTGAACCCTTAAAGTGGAACTTAACTTTTCACTTTAGCTAAGCTATTTTATCACTCAATTGCCAAAGTAAAGTAGACCCTTTAGTTGCGTTAACTTATGATCAGCCCCCTGTCAAGTAGACAGATGAAATAAATAAAATGAATTTGATGACGTATTGTATAATATGTCATCTTTTTCTTATGCCATTACACAACTTGCTTGCTTTGCTTCTAATGCTTGATAGTATTTTTGAATACGTTTGTTTTCTTCTATTGGATATTGCTTGCTTTCTGAATTTGTACGAAGCGCTGTTTCTCTTACTTCATTTGGTGTTTGATCTTGATAACGACCTTGAGGTCTTACATTATTGTAAAATTCAATATATTCATCAATACTTTGAATAATTTCATTCTCTGTATGAAATTTATGTAGGTAATACATTTCCGCTTTGATGATTCCCCAGAAACCTTCGATTGGTCCATTATCAATACATCTTCCTACCCTTGACATGCTTTGTGTGATACAGCTTTTCTCAAGCATATGCTTGAATGCTTTACTTGTATATTGAAATCCTCTATCACTATGGAAGAGTGGTGTAGCTCCTGGATTCTTTTCCATCGCTTTTTCAAAAGTTCTAAACACAAGGTTATTATCATTTCTTTTGCTAATGATATAGGCAACGATACTTCTATCGTATAAGTCGATGATTGTGCTTAAATAGAGTTTTTGTTTACTTCCTATAATTTTAAACTCTGTCACATCTGTAGCCCATTTCTCATTCGGTTTACTCGCATTGAAATCTCTCTTTAATAAATTTTCTGCTACCGCTTCTGCAGTCGACTTTCCATACTTTGGCTTCTTTTTGCGGATGATTGATTTAATACCTAGCATCATCATGATTCGTCTAATTCTTCCCTTACTATACTTTTTGTGATTGAATTTGTTGATCCACCTTGTCATTCGACGATATCCTAGTATGTGGTTGAATCGTTCATCATAATCTTGAATTAATTGTGCGATTTCATGGTTCTCAAGTTCTTCTTTCGATTTCCTTCACTTTTTTTAAGAGGATGTTCTCCTTTTCTTGTAAATCAAGACGATGTTTCAATAGACGGTTTTCTCGTTGAAGTTTTTCTATTTCGCTAAGTTGATCATCTGATTTGTGCTTGCCACGCTTATCCTCTAAGATCGATTCCCCTTGTTCATTGTATTTCTGCACCCACTGATATACTTGGGCATAGGATACATCAAAATGCTCAGCAGCGAGCTTGTATTCATTGTCATGTTCTTTGCAGTACTTCACAATCTCTTGTCGTTCTTCGATTGTAGTTTTTCTTCCTTTGGTCATGTAAACTTCTCCTTTAGGATTATAATCCTTTAGTTTTTCATAACCATTATACTTGGAAATCCATTTTACTAAAACACTCACATTACTTATTTCGTATTTTCTTGCGATGTCTTTATAGGATCCCTTGCCATCCAGATAATCATTAACAGCGCACTCTTTTAGTTCTTTTGAATACGCCTTATTACTTATTTTGGGTTGTAAACCTGCTTCACCATAATCATCATATAGTTGTACCCATTTGCGTACATCTTTACCACAAGGATGTAAACCTAAATCATGACATATCTGTATGACACTTCGTTTACCTATTTTGTAATCCTTCACTGCTTCTATTTTTTGTTCGACGCTATATTTACTTTTTCTTCCCATAAAAAAAGATCACTCCTTTCGTACGCAACGTTTTATTTATTTACGTTGTCTACTTTGGAGTGATCATATCATTGTAGACAATGGCGGAGAGCATGGGATTCGAACCCACGGTAGCTTGCACTACGCCGCCTTTCCAAGACGGTGCTTTAGACCACTCAGCCAACTCTCCGTTTTTATTTAATGAGTCCTTCTTTATTTTATATGATTCCTATTATTTGTCAAACAAAATATAATATATTGAAGAAGAAATTAAATATTATAAATTGCTTCATCTTTTTTGTTTTACCATCGATTTATTCTTGACTTTTAGCATTGTTTATCGTATTATAAACAAGCAATGATAATGACTTGTTAGCTCAGATGGTAGAGCAACTGACTCTTAATCAGTGGGTCCAGGGTTCGATTCCCTGACAGGTCACCATTTATAAATTAATCCTTGATTTTATGATCAAGGATTTTTTAATGCAGACAACCAATACTCAAGCAAGACATCTTCACTAATGGAACGATTAGCATTACTTGTTGAAGGCAAATGGATAACTTCAATATCAAGATGACTAAAATATCGTAAATAAAGAACGGATGCTTTCTTACCATTACATAGTATTTTATTTATTGAAGGATAATCATTAAGTAGTTGTTCAATATCATTACAAACTACTTTTTTTATTTTACTATCTAAACTGCCTTGACGCTCACATGTAGCAATAACATCCCATAATGCAAAATCATTCTCTTTAATAAAGTTTACTTTTTGTGTATAATTTTCTAAATTATCATGCTTCAACTTTCTCATTATCTTCCAAAAGCGATTATGTTTAAACCCATAATACTCTTGTTTTTCTAAAGAAACAACAGAAGGCATTGACCCTAAGATCAACACCTTTGCATGTTTAGTTACAATTGCTTCAAAACTATTAAGCATTTACTTCAATTCCAATTAAATCATGAGTAAGTGCTTTTTCTATTTTAACTTGAACAAATGTTCCAAATTCAATCACACGAGGTGAATCAAAGATGACATAGCCATCCACTTCATCTGGCGCACTGTTTTTACCACGTCCTCGATATTGTCCACGTAACCCATCTTGAGCTTCAACAAGCACTTCTATGGTTTGTCCAACATACATTTGATTATCAGCAAGAGCAATTTCTTCTTGAATACTCATCAGTTGATTTAATCTTTCTTCCTTCACTTCTTCCTCAACAGTTTCATCCATATCATAAGCCACTGTATCTTCTTCAGGAGAGTATGTGAAAGCTCCCATTCGATTCCAACGGATTGTTTTAGTGAATTCTAATAAATCATTAAACTCTAAGTCAGTTTCATGAGGGAAACCAACAATATAGGTAGTTCTAAGTGTTGGTTGAGTCAATGTAGAACGTATCTTTTCAACCAAGTTCACAACACTGGCCACACTACCACGACGATTCATTAACTCAAGCATCTTATCATTACCATGTTGCATAGGAATATCAAAATAAGGTAGAACTTTATCAAGTTGTGCCATACCTTCAATTAATTCATCATTGATTTCATCGGGATACATATAAAGAATACGAATCCAATGGAAACCTTCAATTTGATTTAGTTCCTTAAGTAACCTTAATAAACTTAATTCGCCATAGATATCAAGACCATATTTAGTTGTATCTTGAGCAATAAGAATTAATTCTTTAACACCTCTTGTAGCCAGTTGTTTCGCTGAAGATAAAATATCTTCCATTGGAAAACTTACATTACCTCCACGAATCAAAGGAATTGCACAATAGGTACAACGGTTTGAACAACCTTCAGCTATCTTTAAATAAGCCGTCCATGGTTTGGTAGAAATCAATCGTTCACTTTTACCATAGCTTTCTAAATGCTCAATACCTAAAACTTCTGATAAAATATCATTCATTTTCGGGTATTCTTTGATTGAAATAATCGCATCAATCTCTGGCATTTCAACCGACAACTCTTCTTTATAACGTTGAGCCATACAACCAATTACAATTAACTTTTTACAGTTTTTCTCTTTGTATTCAGCCATTTCCAAGATTGTATTAATAGCCTCTTCCTTCGCTGAATTAATAAATCCACAAGTATTGATAATAATGGCTTCTGCTAACTCAGGAGCATTGACAAGTTCATGCCCTCCTTGTTTCAACATCCCCATTACATTTTCACTATCAACTAAATTCTTACTACATCCTAAAGATATAAAACCTATTTTCACAAACAACACCTCATTTTCTTATCTAATATACCATGTTTTCATTATTAATTAAAGAATAATGGTTCTTATTATGCATCCTTTTTAAGGAAGATTATTAATAAATACAAACTAAGGGCAATAGAAGACATTTGTAAAGGCTTGTTTGAAGACAAGTTTCTCCCCGTTTCTGGGTAATCATACACTTGATGAATATCGTTACTAACAGTAAGTTCGATTCGATCTTTATCTAGGACATTCTTTCCCTCTATGAGTATCGGTATTAGTTTTTCATCACGAACATAACCAACAGGAGCCTTAGTTTCTTTGAGATAATACTCACCACACGTTAAATTCTCAAACACCATGAAGCCTTGTTCATCACTAATCTCTTTCATAATTAAATTAAATTGAACATCATATAAAGCAAACTCAGCGCCAGATAGTGGTAAGCGGGTATTCTTATCCATTTTAGATACACTTACATTCACCCTCTTAAGTTTATTTAATAAAGGTTTACCATAAATGAATACTTCCTTTGTTTTATTATCTACTTCGAATTCATAAGGTATTGAATCAAGAACATAATCATCACCTGTTGAAGTTTCAATGAATCTATATTTCCCTTTAGCTAATTCTCTTAAGATAACGGTTGTTTCCGTCTTATTGATGACAAACTCATCCACCTTTTTATTCTCTTCATTAAAGAGAGTAAACGTTGCTGTTTGTTCATGATTAAATTGATCTTCTTCAAACTCCTTTTGAATAACTAACTTAATCTTATCACTTATAGGTACATTCGGTGTATAAGGAATAGGATTCTTCAATTTATTAACAATCATTTGACCTTGATGAACAATGACTGGTTTTCCTTCATCATAGACAAATGGATAGCGCTCTTCAGATAATACATAATCATGATGAGTCAACAATTCTTTTAAGTAGTATGTACCATCTAATAAAGTACTTTCAACTTTGCCTACTCCCTGCTTCACTTCAATGACTTCAATCAGTGTATCTGCTTCTATAAAACTTCTTTCTTCAAGAAGTTCAGGGTTATTTCTCGCTAAACCATTATTGAATGAAAATTCACTAAGAATTAAATGATAACCTAATGATTTCCCATCCAACACATCAAAAGGCGAATCCCATGCATATCCAAGTCTTACTGAATCTAATGGATTAATTTCATCAACATAGAAATAAAGCAGTTCTGGATTTTCAATGAAAACTGTTTCATCTTCAAAAGCAATCGGTTTTATTGAATGAAACTCAACTCTAGTTAATTGATTATTAGCAAAGGCTTTACTCCCTATTCGTTTAATTGTTGATGGAATGACAATTCTAGTTAACTGTTTATTATAAAATGCCATGCTTTTTATTTCAACAATATCCGTTCCATTGATTTGAGCTGGTATCCAACACTGATTTGATTCATCACCCAAATAGTTAGTGATAATATAACCATCATGAACCTTTTCGACTTCAAATAAATCAATAGGACTCTCCTTTTCAAGTTCAATGGGTTTAATTATTTCTTCCCCTTTAAGTAGTTCATTTGAATATAACCCAAAGTATACTTTATTTGCTTTCGTTAAAGTATGATTACCTTCTAAGTATTTCATAAAAGTAATATCAGGGTGTAGTCGCTGATTTACTTCACTTAGAAACTTAGGAAAAACAACTTGATTTTGATGAGTTGCATTCAATGTTAGTTCAATGATTTCTTGGTTTGTCGCATATCCTGCTTTCGCTTCCACCTCTTTAATTATGTACTTTCCTAAAGGTAAAGGAATACTACCCGCTTCACCATGAGCTGTTATTTTCAATCGATCGACTAATTCTTTATCCTTGTATAAAATGTTTCGATTAACGATGATATCCTCATCTGCATAGATTTCAAAAATAGCACCATGAGCTAAAGCATCAATCATCCATATTGGTTTATAGGCTACATATCCTAAAGGATGCTTCGATAATAAAAATTTATCAAATACATCACCTAATTTTCTAATGGTTATCGTTCCCTTTTGTGCTTGATTTAACGCATCAATAAAAATAGTTACTCTTAATGGTACTGCTATTAATTGGACTTCCCCATAACTATCAAGTATTTCATTACCATTTTCATCTATTAAAGGCACCATAATAAAATGATCTTCATTAATATCCATCGTGTGTTTTTGATCAATTACAGAAAAGGATAACGGTTTATCATTTAAAGCATATCCTGTTGGCGCTTTAATTTCACAGAGTAAATAATCACCACTCATTAAAGCCTGTGGCAAATTAATTTGACCATGAGTTGTTTGATAACGATCTAGTAAAAGTGTTCCTGTTGGTGTTTTCGAAACTTGTTTTATCCATTTGCCTAAACTGTAATCAACCTGATCAAGTTTTTCTACTCCAATTTGCCACTCACCCTTTTCTTCATCATAGTTACTCATTATTTTACTTGCGTCTATCACTTCATCAACATTCCATTTCCAAAGTTTAAATGTCGCTTCATGATCTAAAATAATTTCATTACTTTCCTTATCTCTTTTTGAAATAACAACTTCTTGTAGCGTTCTCTTGTTTTCAATTAATAGACTTGAAAATAGATACTCATATTTATTGCTTATCTTCTTACTTAACTCTTCATTAACCTTATCAATACTTAAATGGAAGGATATTGGAATATATCCTTGTGGTGTATTCAATTCCACAACTGTATATTCCCCAAAAGGCAAAGGGGTTGCCTTACTTGTTGAAGTCCCTTCAGCATTACTTTGTGAGAGATTAACCCAAACGATAGTTTGAGGATCTAATGTCGAAGCGACTCCTTCTTTATTAGTGCGTAAGACCATGTAAAGGCTACGCTCATGCACTTGGTTAAGTGATAGAGACTCTGAGCTATATCTTTCGTTATTGAACTTCGTTGAGCCATCTAATTGTTTTGATGCGAAGAATTCATCTGGTAACTTATCAGCATGATTATATGCTTGCTTAGAATTTAAATACACACCGAAATAGATACCTTCTGCCACTTCTTTATTCATTGTAGGAGCAATTTCAACATCATCAATTTTACCCTCTAAAAACTTCTTGATTGTAAAATGCCCCTTTTGAATAGCATTAGGATAAGCAAGACTTTGATTTACTTGTTGCGTGTTCATTACCCTTGTTTCAATCTCTTCAAAAGGTGAATTGTTCCCTAAAGAGAGCTTATCAAAAGTTATGATTTGCAATGAAGTATCTTGACTTGTATATTCAATGTTTACAATTACCTTATGACCCTCCTCTTGATAATTATGATACCAGTAACCTAGAGGTAGCTTCGTTTCTTGAATAACATACTCACCCAATTCTAACTTCTTCGATTCAGCAATTCCCTCTTCATTTGTTTGAATTCTCTCAACAAAATCACCCTTATGATACAGAATATCTCCCCAAGGCAAATAAATATCATCATTGGCAGTAATGGTAAACTCTGCATTTTTAAATTCACCATCACCTTGAGGTAAATAAGGATTATGATGATTTATATAAAATGGATCATCATCAATCTTCTTAATTATTACCTTACCTTTTTGACGGGTATTATTTTCAATCATTGTTTGTGATTCACTATTTACATCTAAACTAAAATTAATCTTCTTATTCCTATTTTGATTGTAATAAGGACTCGCCGTTAAGACTTCTTGATAAGAGAACTTTCCTCCTGGAAATACATCCTCAATCACAGAGATAATCTCTTCATGTTCATTCATCAAATAAGTATCTCTTTTTTCACGATATAAACTTGCCAGTTCACTTAGTTCAAGGTTACCATCCTTATCACTCGTCGTATCTAATATGGACTCATTAAGCTTCCATATTTCTTTAGTAACACTACTTCCTCTCCAATCACTACAAGTTTCAATACCTTCCTCATCCTCTTGACAAGAACGAGTTTCCCGCAACATTTTTTCTTTGATGGATGCGGCAGCTCGTATCGTGAATATAGCACCTTCAATCGGTTCTTTTGATTCTGTATCCCTTTTAATAAACTTTGGAAATGTCGCATCACTGCTCGTTTCTTCAAAAGGCAAATCATCACTACTAATCTTGAATTCAATAGCAGCACTATTTTCTTTAGACACATACGGCATTAACAGTGTTTGACAATCAGCTCCGTTAGCATTAGGCTTCAATAAGTATGAATTCCCAATGACTTCAGGGTTTATTTTTGAGTAAGTTAAATTAACATCATTCACATTAGCTAAGGCTGTTAATTTAATTGAGTTAGCGGCTACCCTCTCTACTTTAACATTCTTAGGTATCGTATTCCAGTGCGCAAAAAATTGATTAAACACACCAGATTCATCTACCAATACGACATATTCATTGGCTTGTAGTTTAAAAGATAAAGTATCTAAATTAATACTCATTTCAGGATTTTCTACATTACTCTTTTCTAAACGCCATATAGGCATAACATTATGTTTTTCAATAGCTGTATTAATCTCTTGAGCTAAGGCTTGATAATCATCGAAACCACTTTGAATTTTGGCTTCCCAACCAAGTACTTCCCAAATCATGATTTGCGTTAAAGCCACATAATCCATAAATTTACTATCATGAGCATGAAGGACATTGCCATAGTACCAAATCAAACCAATCTGTGAGGCATTTTCAGACTGATAGCTTTCAACATCATAAGAGCCTTGCTCACCAATACTCGAGCACGCAAATCGTTCTGGATCAAGACAATATACACTACCCTCACTCGTGCTCAAATAAGCAACACCTGATTGACCACCATGTCCCATTTGTATTTGTTTACCCTCTTTACTTAATAAGAATTGATATTGCATTTGGGCTTGACCATAAATAACACCACTTGGCTTGTCATCTGCTGAGCGTGATGATTCAACAATCTCACCCACAACATGCCTATCTTCCTCATTTGCTTGAAGTTGCATTTGACCCATACTGCCTTGACCTAATAAACTGAAAAAGATTAATAAATGAATTCCCTTTTTTAAATAGTTCATACTACTTTCCTCTTTCTACTTTCTTCGCTATAACGATAAATCGATCCTGACTTCCAATTTCAAAACATGTAGATAAAATAAGAAGCTGATCTACTTCATCAATCAATAAGGTAGTTTGAAATAATTCATCTAAATAGCGTATATATTTCTGATAATGCTCCTCATTGATAAACTGATTAAATCCTGATGCAAATAAATCATCTTTTACTTCATCAACCTTAACACCCTTTAAAATTAACCATTCCTCATCAAGAAAAGAGAGACTTGGATATTCGTTTAAATAGGCTTCATCCTCATACTTCAACAAAGGACTAAACATGGTTCCATCTGACATATGATGAGCATAAACATAGAGAACTTTGTCTGTTAATGAATTGCGATAATCAAGAAAAACAGCTCCATAAACATTGCTCATCTGATAAATATCATGATTCAAATAAAAGTGGTTATCATCACCTTGAACAACCCTGAACTTATCATTAAATCCCTCTATGTCTAATTGGGCAAAGCAATCAACGCAGATCTTCTCATCCAATTCTATCTGTTCACTTTCACCAATATCGATTAAAATTAACTGCTTTTTTTCAACTTTAATGATTCTTTGTTTACGCTCTACAGGTACACATGCCGATAACACACTGTATAAAAGAAGGAACCCAATAAAATATAGTGTTTTACTTTTCACGATAATCACCTATTTATGATTATGCTATTAATTATTTAATTACTAATTTAATGATGAATTTGTGTTATAATTATGACAAAGATAGGGAGTGGAATTATGGGAAAAACTTTAGATAAAATAATTATCTCACGTCAAATTGATGAATTAAGCGATCACTTAATTTATAAAAATATGGTTAGACGAGAAAAAAATGAAAATAACAAGAAGTTATTAACTCAAATGATGAATGATGAATTAGAGCATATGAAGATTTGGCAACAATACACAAAGATAGATGTTAAGCCTAATCGATTACGTATAATGTGGATGAATTTCTTAAGTATTGTTTTAGGATTTACCTTTGTATTAAAAATCGTGCAAAAACAAGAAGGAATTGCGGAACAAGAATATACGTTGTTAGCCACTCATTATCCTGAAGCACTTAAACTAGCACAAGATGAAAAAAAACATGAAAATATGATTATTTCCATGCTAGATGAAGAGCGTCTACAATATGTAGGAGCAATGGTATTAGGCTTAAATGATGCCTTGGTTGAGCTAACTGGAACGATTGCCGGTATGACCTTCGCGTTAATGAATACACAGCTAGTGGCTTTATCTGGTATCATTACCGGTGTATCCGCAACACTATCCATGGCTGCTAGTAATTATCTTGCCGAGCGAGCTGATGGTAATCCCAATGCACTTAAATCAAGTATCTATACAGGGGTTGCCTATCTAGTGACGGTTGTATTCCTTGTAGCTCCTTATTTAATCTTTGATAATGAGCATTATATGTATGCTTTACTATCAATGTTAATCATTGTACTATTAATTATTTTCTTCTTTAATTATTATATAAGTGTTGCGAAGGATTTACCATTCAAAAAGCGTTTCTTAGAAATGGCGGGAATTTCATTATCCGTTGCTGCTATTTCATTCATTATCGGATTATTGGTAAAACAATTCTTAGGTATTGACATTTAACCAAATAAAAACCAGCTTATGATAAATAAACTGGCTTTTTTTTATCCTAACGCAACATCGAGAATCATCATAATTACAAATCCTATAATACAACCAAAGGTTGATAGATGCGTTGCACTATGTCCTCCACTTTGTGATTCAGGAATAAGTTCTTCCACAACTACATAAATCATAGCACCAGCAGCAAAGGCTAAAGCATAAGGCAGAATCGGTTTCATTGAGGTCACTAGCAATGCACCAAGAACACCAGCAATAGGCTCAACGATTCCACTTGCCTGTCCATATAAGAAACTCTTCCAACGGCTCAATCCTTCACGGCGCAAAGGAATGGATACGGCTGCTCCTTCAGGGAAATTTTGTATACCTATTCCAATTGCAACGCCTAAAGCCGCTAAGACGGTTGCTGCATCAGCACCACTCGCTAAAGCACCAAAGGCTACACCAACAGCTAAGCCTTCTGGAAAGTTGTGTAGTGTGATTGAGAAGACTAATAAAATACTCCTTTTAAGATGCGTTGGCATTCCTTCTGGTTTATCTTCACCAAAATGAAGATGTGGAATAATTCGATCCGCTAACCATAGAAAAGCAGCACCACCTAAAAAACCAACTGCAGCTACTAACCACGGAGTCTGTCCACTTGCCTCTGCCATCTCAATCGCTGGAGCAAGTAAAGACCAAAAGCTAGCAGCAATCATAACACCGGCAGCAAACCCTAACATCATGTTTAATGCCTTAGGCTTGATCTCTTTGAATAAGAAAACCATGGCAGCTCCTAAGGCTGTCATAAACCATGTAAAGCAGGTTGCCATTAAGGCTAACATCACTGGACTTTGAGAACTAATAAAATCTAACATATTATAACCTCATATTATTTCTTTCATATAACTACTATAACTATACTCGAAAATAGGAAATATTACTATTTATTTGATTATTGCATCCATTTTTTTTATCAAACTACCTTTTCTTATGAACACTTGATTCCCATATTTTATCATTGTATAATATTTTTATAAATTAGAATCGAGGAGATATCTTGTGTTTAATGAAATATGTATCTATGAAGCAAAACTAACCAAGTTAGATGAAATTGAAGAATTAATGAAGGAAGTTGCTGAGTTCTATTCAAAGCAAGAAGGTGTCATTGACGTACACTATATAAGACGAACTCATCGTCAAAAAGATTTTAATGCCGTTAAAGAAGGCGATTTACCTATTCGTCTTACAAAAAATATCGGTAAGGTTACCTATGTCTTATATTGGGTGTTGGAAAATGAAGAAGTCCATGCAAGAGTTTCAAAACTTGGAGTAGAGAAATTCTATAAGCGATGGAATCGTTGCTTAACTACGATGCCAAAAATAATATTAGGCGAAAATGTCGTTTAGTTTGAAATTTAATCTTATTTAGATATGAAATAAAGCATTTAAGAGGAGGAAGCACATGGATAATATGTTAATATGCCAAAGTAGTGGTATGAATATAAATGATAGCTACAAAGGAACAAATAGAGATGGAAGTTTATCCGTAGAGTTTTGTTCATTCTGCTTCGCTAAAGGAGAATTCATTAATGATGTCACCTTAGATGAAATGGTAGATATTGGGTTGAATTTCTCACTTGAATATAAAAATGTCCAAACACAAGCAAAAGAGTACTTGTCTGCATTAAAACGGTGGAATTCAACTAATAAATAATCAATCCTATAAACCCTGAAATAACCAGAATCCACATTGAATTAAGCTTATACTTATATGAAATAAACAAGAGTATCAAAAAAATAGGAATCGCAATAACATTAAGATTCGCTAAGAGTAATTGACCACCTGCTCCAAAGAAAGCAAGAATTAGTACAGTTGAAGCCGCTGAAGCAATTAATCCAATTGAACTAGCCTTCAAGCCATCAAGCACTGCTAATATAGGTTCACTACGATGTGTTTGAAAGAATTTATATAGCGACAATGAAAGTACGATACCAAAGAAGACACAACCCACACTCGCAACAATAGCGCCACCTAACCCCGCAATTTTCATTCCTACAAAGGTTGAAGTGTTGACTGCTAAAGGACCTGGTGTCATCTGTGAAATGGTAATAATATCAGTAAATTCTTGCATACTTAAGTAAGGATGAAGGAATACCACTTGTTGTTGGATTAAAGGGATTGTGGCATAACCTCCTCCAATACTAAATAAACCAATTTGAAGAAAGCAAATTAATAATTCTAAAAGTATCATCATGATTCTCTCTTCCCTTCAAAGGTATAACGAAGCAAACAAAGGACACCACATAGTATCAAAACAATAAATACATGAATACCCATAAAATAAGATAGAAAATAAGCTAAACCAACTAAAAGAACAAGAAATTGTTGCTTTCTATCAATTAATCCCTTAATTAAATCATAGATTATTTGAACCATTAAGACAGCGACTCCAACCTCCATTCCTTTCAGTGCAGCGTTAACGTATTGATTGCTACGAAAAGCAACATAACTCATTGAGATGAGTGATAAGAGCACTATAGGTGGTAAAACAGCACCCAAGCAACTTATAATGGCTCCCTTATAGCCCTGGATTCGATACCCTGCTAGCGCAGAGATATTAACCGCAATCGCTCCTGGACTTGATTGCGAAATAGCTGACATTTCAAGTAATTCATCTTCATTAAAATAACCTTTTTCACTCATGAAATACTTTCTAATCATCGTGATAATAATATAACCACCACCAAAGGTAAAACTACTAATCATCACATTTGTGATAAATAACCACAACATTGGATTCATCTCTTTTTTATTCATAACAAACCCTCCTTCACTATTATACAGATTGCTTATTCATTCGTATAATGTTATTATTTTATATATACCATAAGCTAATACTTATAGTTGGAGGTACTATGAACATAAGACAACTCACTATCTTTAAAGAAGTATGTAAAGAAGGCAATATAAGTAAAGCCGCTCAAAGCTTATATATGAGTCAACCCGCAGTAACCATTGCTATTAAAGAACTAGAAGCTTCATTAACTGAACCCCTTTTTGATCGAATCGCTAATCGTCTCATATTAAATGAATCAGGCAAGCTATTCTTAACAAAAACCATTCATCTATTAGAACTTTATGATGACCTTGAAAAAAATCATATTCTACACGCAAATCAAGTTCCATTAAGGATAGGTTCAAGTATGACAATTGCTAATTTTTGGTTACCTAAGATAATTAAAACCTTTGAGAAGCACCATCAAATAACACCCGTTCACGTTCAAATCAATAGCGCTAAAGAGATAAGTGAAAAACTACTTAGAAATGAATTAGACTTTGCTTTAATTGAAGGAGCCCATGTTAATGAACAATTAATTCACGTCCCATTCTCTAAGTATCTTCTCTCTTTTGTCTGTTCACCCTCTCATCCCTTAGCTTCTAAGAAGGAGATAACCTTTAAACAACTACTCACTTATCGTATTCTATTAAGAGAAGAAGGTAGCGCAATTCGTGAAACCTTTGATAGTCTTTGTACCCTTCACAATGAATCTATTGCTCCTACTTGGATTAGTACTAATTCACAATCATTAATCCAAGCCACACTTGATAATCTAGGGATAACAATTCTTCCAATTCCACTCATTCAAAAGGAACTAGAAGAAGGGCGTTTAATTAAAATCAACGTAAAGGACATAGAATTAATTAACACGAACTATATTGTTTACTTTAAAGATAAATTCATTACTTCCTCCATGAAGGAGTTTATAAAGATTATTAAACAATTTATCGATTAAAAAAGAACCAGACAAAGTTAAACTTTAATCTGGTTCTTATTATATATTTATCTTCTTTGTAATTGGACAACACTTTCAATATGAGCAGTTTGTGAGAACATATCAATGGGCTGTACAGTCTTTACATCATATCTTTCTCTTAATATCGCAAGGTTCTTACCAAGAGTTGCTGGATTACAAGATACATAAATAATCGTTTTTATCTTACTCTTCATAATACAATCAAGCATAGCGTCATCTAAGCCACTACGAGGTGGATCTACGACTAACACATCAATGGTTCTGTTCTTTGAGTAGTAGGTCGTCTTATCAGCAGCGTCAGCACAAACAAAGGTAACATTATCAGCCTTGTTTTCTTTAGCGTTTGCATTCGCATTCACTACCGCATCCTTAACACTCTCAATCCCAATAATCTCCGTAGCCTTATCCTTAATAAACATTGAAATACCACCAATACCACTATAAGCCTCCACAATCAATTTTTGATTCGCAGGGATCATATCAGCAATACATTCATATAATTTCACAGCTTGTGTTGTATTTAATTGGAAGAATGAACGAGGGGATACATTCAACTTTAAATCCTTTATCTTAAGTGGTAAATAACGTTCACCAGCAAGTAAGACCATTTTAGGTCCAAATATTTCTGGTGTTTTTTTAATTGTATTCACTGATTGCCAAAGTGATACAACTCCACGAATCTTCATTAATGCTTCAATCATAGTTGGACTCAATATTTCTTCACCTGTTACTAAAGTAACTTGATAATTCTCATCAAAACCACGAACAACAAGACTTCTAAATCCTCTTTTTTGATGATAATCATAAGAACGAGATTGATAATTATTCAATACTTTTAGAATATCTAAACGAACTCTTTCTAAATCGCGTTCATGGATGATACACTTTTCAACTTCATTAAAATAATTAGAGTTAGGTTGATACATTCCCGTCGTCAATTGTCTTTCTTCATTCATTGAAAAAGGAAGTTTAAATTGATTACGGTAATTAAATGCTAGATTATTAGTCATCATGGGTTGAATTAAACGAGGATTCACTTGTGCATATTTGATAAGAGATTGTTTCAATCCATCAAACTTAATAGCACATTGATTCTTATAATTAGTTATCATTAAAGGACAAGCACCACAACGACGTTGAATATTACACTTAGGTGTAATTCTTTCATCAGAAAAAGTATAAAGCTTCTTGCTTCTTCCTACAGCATACGTCTTAAAGTTATCATCAACTTCAACTTCAGCCTCTTCACCAATTAACACCTCTGGTACAAAGACTGGTTTTCTATTAATATAACCAATTCCCTCTCCATTAATTCCCATTTTCTCTATTCTAACTTTCATTGTGTACTCCTTTAGCATTCTGCTATTTAATAAATTTAAACTTGATGTGTTCAATTACCAATTCATGGATCCTTGAACAAAAATTGTAATACAGAGCATGTTTCATTTTTATACTTTGTGATTCTTCTTCATAAACGACGTTCAATAAATATCCGAAATAAATCAAACAAGATAAAATATAAATGGACAATAACAAAACAACAAGTGAAGCTAAAGGTCCATATATCGTCGAATAATCAGTGAATTGATTCAATACTAAGAAAAATAAATAAGCAGTCCCCATAATAGATACTGTTGAGAATAAACCACCCAATAATCCATAAGATAATTCTTTCTTTTCAAACGATAAGCCTCGATAAAACAAGATAAATCCAATTAATAGAGCTAAAGCACCAATAAAAGGTAATAAGAAGCTAAATGAATGGAAATTAATTTGAGTCAATAGGTATAAAGTAGCTACTACATAAAGACTTAAAGCTAGAAAGATAAGAATTGATTTTATACGAATCGCCCATTTAGGTACTTCTATGGATTCATGCTGAGCATTGATCAATAAGAAGGAGTAAACAGCTCGAGAAGCTAGCCATAAAGCAATTAACAGAGTTGTGAATACGGGTGTCGTTGAATAATTTCCTCTACTAATAATAAACTCAACAAAAGGAGTTACATATTCACTTGGTAATAACTTTGTCGCAAAATCAATAATGATCGTAGGATCTAAGTAAGCAAAGACAAATAGCATCACAAAGATTGTAAGTCCGGGAGCTAATGCTAATAAAAGTGAAAAAGAAAGCGAGTATCTAAATAAACTTCCTTCAAAAGACGTGAACTGCGTATATAAATCGACAATTTTATTCATCAATCATTCACCTTTTTCTATATTTTATATAACCGATAATATTATACCCTAAATTAAGGGTAAAAAGCAAAAAAGAGAAAAATAAATCTTTTCTCTTACTTTAAAAAGGTAAAATTAACATCATTCATAAAGTTTTTGCCACTATAGAAGATTAATACACGGTCAATATCGTACTCTTTGATGTAATCGCTGATCGATGATTTATAGTATCTTAAATCTAATAATGTAATTTCTTCAAAATCTTCAACAAGATAAGGTGTAAATATATTCGCATAAGAATCTCGCAGAATAAGTAGTTTTTCTTTACCTACTTGATTAGTTTTAATATTCACTTGTGAATGATTACCATTAAGATAATAAGTATATTTATCCTTTACAGTTAAATTATCTTCAAGATATACATTATTATCACTGAGCTTCGTATCAGGATAATAGACTGTGATATTCTCATCATTCATCACTTTATAAATATCATCTTTCTTAGTATAATAAGCACCTGAAGATGAACCCAACGTGCCCAAGAAACCTTCTTTAACCAACATTGATTGAACTTCATGAGGCTTTATACCTAAAGCGTTCATATATGCCTCATAAGCGATTTTTGAGCCTGCTAGGTTGAAATGATGATCCGTTCTAAAATAGATTTCATCACTTGCATGATCCAAGAACTCTTGATTAACATTAATGAAGTTAACTCTAGAACTCATAGCCTTTTCAATTTGATTGATATAAGCCAACTGATCCACATCATCACTCATCCAAGGCAATTTATCTAATAAGATAGAAGAAGCTCCTGGAATTAACATCATATCAACTTGAACATCCTTCGATAATTGATTAATGAATTGATTAAGAACCTTAACATTCTTATTCACTTGATCAACATTAACACTTGGGATTCTCTCAATAAGCGTGTCATCCTTACCAAAATACACCCCATTATTTTCAAGTTTCCCCAGCAATCTTTCCATAATTGTCTTACCCTCTACCCATTGATCTCTAAATATAAATTGATCAGTGATAAAGTTTTCAAACTCTACTGTGTATTTATCTTTAAATAACTTATCCAAAGTGAATTTTGGTAATTGAGCTAGATTTCGATTTTCATTAGGTGAAAAAGCTTGAGTTGGATGAAAGATATTAAGAAGTAAGCATCCCACTAAGAAAGACATGAATAAAACAATATTAACTATTTTATGATTTCTTTTCATCGTCTCACCTCCTAAAAACGGAAGTACAAGAATGGATTATAAGAAGCATCCACAATGTACATCGTACAAATAACTAAAAGCATTAAAACAACCACAGGAATAAGATAACTAAATCTTTCGATCATCAACCATTGATTATATAAATGCTTAGCTAATGGCGTTGCCGCAATAAATAAAATTACAAATAATATCGCATAGTTAGCTAATTGGTAAAGACTCGTACTATTGTATAATGAAGCTCCTGTTAAGTTAAACATTATTTTTAGATACTCAACCATAATTGTAGGATCTAAGATTGCAAATAACACCCAAGATATTAACACTAAAATGAGTGTATAACCATGTTGGATGAATGATGGACAACGTTTTAATAGTTTTAATAAAAATAGTTTCTCCATAATTAATATGAATCCAAAGTAAACACCCCACCAAAGGAAGTTCCAGCTCGCTCCATGCCAAAAGCCTGTCAATGCCCATACAATTGAAATATTGATGATTGTTCTTAGCATGCCATGTCGATTTCCACCTAATGGAATATAGACATATTCTTTAAACCAAATGGATAATGAAATATGCCAACGTCGCCAAAAATCAGTGATACTTTTAGCGATATAAGGATAATTAAAGTTCTCTAAGAAAGTGAATCCAAGCATCTTTCCTAAACCAATGGCCATATCACTATAACCACTAAAATCAAAGTATATTTGAAATGCGAAAGCAAGAATACCTAACCAAGCACCTAATACTGATAGGTTTGAGACACCTGATGCTATGACGGTATCCCATAACTGTCCGATACTATTAGCTAAAAGTACTTTCTTAGCTAAACCAATGATAAAGCGTTGAATTCCATACGAAAACTCATCAACACTATGGGTACGTGATACTAACTGATCATCAACATCATTATAACGAACGATGGGTCCAGCAATGAGTTGAGGAAATAAAGTTACATAAGTACCAAAAGCAACCATACTTTTTTGTGCTTTAGCTTGTTTACGATAAATATCAATAGTATAAGACATTGTTTGGAAGGTATAGAATGAAATTCCTATTGGTAGTGATAAACCTAAAGGTTTTAATAATTCATAACCAAGCAATGAACTGATATTTAAAGCAAAGAAATCATAATACTTAAAGAAAGCTAACAATGATAAGTTTAAAACAACAGAACATATTACGAATAATTTTGCCTTTGCTTTATTCTTATCAACATATTTAGCTACATAATAACCATTCATATAATCAATAATAATGGATAAAAACATAATTACAATATAGATAGGTTCTCCCCATCCATAGAAGAATAAGTTAACAACGAGTAAAACTAAGTTTCGATATTTGAGTGGTGTAATATAATATACACCTAAAACGATAGGCAAATAAAAGAATAAAAATAGGACACTACTAAATACCATAACGCTCGCCTACTTTCTACTTTATAATAGCATTGACCAAATTTACAACTTCATCAACATTTCTTGCGGCAATATAAATAATATAATTTCCACTTTGAATAATCACTGAGTTTTCAAACATCTCTTGTTCCAAAGGATAGAATGCACCTTCACCTTTACCATAGGCGTCACGGTTACCAACAGCAGTTAAGACAGCCTCAACTTGACCTTCATTCGCCTTAAAGATAGCAACTTCATCTCCTCCAGGGCTCATTGGATTCTTCATAACAATAAATTCAGCTAACTCGACATCACTGATACCACTATAAATATCAGCTACATTACTAGCATCATAATCATGACTATTTTTGAATATATCTGTTTCCTTAATTTGAGCAGCTAAAGAACTTAAGTCAATCGTTGACACATCAGGTTCTGGTTTAACTTCTGGTTTAACTTCCGGTTTAACTGGTTGCTCGACAGGTTTTTCTACAGGTAATTCTGGATTATCCACCTTAGGAGTATCCTTTAACTCCTCGTCTACTTCAGGCTTCTCTACTTTATCCTTATCAGGATCAACAATCACATCTTGCACTGGATCCTTTTTCATTTCTTCATCATTTTTTGAACAAGCACTTATCGGTGCTAATAGGACAAATGCACATAAACAACTAACTAATTTTTTCATAATTTTCTCCATTCTTTTTAAGCAAAGGTATTATGTCATAGAATGAGAATTGATGATAGTTTATCTGAATAACTTACATAAATATCCGATAAGTTACAAAAAAAGCAGGATATCCTGCTTATTTAAATTCAGCCTTAATTACATCAAGAATCTTATCAGCATCTTCACTAATAATCATGAAATAATAATCACCCTCAGTATGTTCTGTATAGTTCTTAACTAGCTCATATTGATCAGGTAAATATTGTTTCCAGTTATCTTCAAGCGAAGCCAAACGTTTAGCTACACCCGCTTTCACATCCTCCATCTTACCTTCTTTAACTTTAAACATAGCAATTTCATTGGCTTGAATATTCACCATCGGAATCGCTAAATAATAATCATCGACCATTGAACTATCAATACCATATAAAGCAGTTAAGGTAGCTTCATCAGGATTATCACCTGTAGCTCCTATCATAATTTCATTTTTATCGGCTTTCTCAATAATTACATCCATTGTTTTCTCGAAATCAATTGATTTATCAGAGCCAGTTCCATTTGAGCTACAAGCTCCAAGCATAAATACCATACTAAGAATAAAACTGATTTTAGTTAATTTATTCATTTAATTGTCCTCCTTTTGGAATAGTGCTAGTATGACACAAAGTAGCAAAAAAAAGTAGTAAATCATGATGAGTTACTACTGATACACAATAAGTTACACTAATCGTTGCTTGCCCATTCAGGTACTTCATCGCCTCGACGAAGTAAAATTGCTTTTTGAAATTCTGTTTGATTTAAGAAGACTAAAATTTCATGTTCTTCTTCAGCAGTACAGCCAACTAATAATTTAACTTCACAATCTTTCTTCAAAATATCGGCACTAACTATAATACCTTGTACAAGCGTAGTTTTTTCACTACCCTTAAATACATCGACTGGCGCTTGATCTGTTCCTGTAGTGTCTACTAAATATCCATAATCAACTGGATAAACCAAGTTTGAATATTTATAATGACAAGTATTACGACTACGATCAATCACTAATTTACTTGAGATATATAAAGTATCAAGTTTTTGCCAAAAAAAGGCATTGTTTTCATAAGCATTCATTTTTCGTTCTCCTTACTTAAAGTTAACAGTAACATGGTGAGCTGCAATATCTGCGATATTTTTACATCCTGCCATTGCCATTGCTTCTTTTAATTCTAATTTCATTTTATCAATATACGTCTTAACGCCTTCTTTTCCTTCACCAATTACAGCAAATGAGAAAGGTCGTCCGATTAATACACCATCAGCTCCTAGAGCCAATGCTTTAAAGACATCGCCACCTGTTCTAAAACCACCATCTACAAAGATTTTCATTTTACCTTTGAAAGCTTGAGCAATTTCTTCTAACACTTCTATGGTTGATAGACATTCATCTAGAACACGGCCACCATGATTTGATATTACAATACCAGAAGCTCCTGCTTCTAATGCTTTATATGCACCCTCCACACTCATTATTCCTTTAACAATAAAAGGAGCGTTGCATAATTCTACAATATCTCTTAAATCATCAACACTTTTATACTCAACGGGAATTGTTGAAGACCTTAGATTACTTAGGCCTGAGGCATCAACATCACTACAAATTGCATAAGTGTTCGCATCATTAGCAGCTTGAATTCGCCATTTCATATTCTCAATATTCCATGGTTTCACTGTCGGAATTCCAGCACCTTTAAATTCATGGATAATATCAACAGGTTCTTTAAACATATCATCAAACATTCCATCTCCTGTAAAAGCTAAGGTTCCGGATTCAAGACACCCTTCAACCAAGGCTCTTGTATAATCGCCTTCAGAAATTGAAGCACCATAGTTTTTTTCGATGCCACCAATTGGGGCTGCATAAATAGGAATTGAAACAGGATGCCCAAAAAAATCAGATGAGATATTAACTTCTTCATTGCTAACAATTGTATCTAAATTAATTAAAACTTCACGTAATTTACTATAATTTCTAATAAAAGTAGCTCCACTGCCTTTGCCACCACATCCCGGTGTTTCCCCAGCGCAAACAATTCCATTACAATTTTTACATGCTCGACATAATGTCATTTTTGTTTTGGCACTTGCCATTACTTCATTCCATGTACTCATACCATCCACCACTTTCAAACTATATTATATCTAGAATGAAACTTTTTTACAATATGTTTTCATCATTTTCATCATTTTTCTCTTTTTGCAACAATACTCTTATCATTTCAGTGCTTCAAACCAAAAAAAGGCACTGAGTGCCTCGTTTATTCTTTTACTTTATCTAATTGATAAGATTTAATATAACCGTCAAATTCTTTTTCTTCTAAGAAACCAATATGAATGTCTTTAACTACACCATCCTTAATAAAATAGAAAGAAGGTGTATAAGGTTCAGTTGTTGACATATCATCAGTAATTTGATTTTTAGGATTAGGATTAGCTACAATAAACTCACGAACTGGATCCATGCTTTCTTGTTTATCAAGAACTACATCATAAACAGTGATTTCATGGTTTGTGATATAAGTCGTTAAAACTTCATCCTTGAACTTTTTACAATGTGAACAGTTTGTTTGAGAAAGCATGATGAAGAATGAATCACCATCTTCTATTTTCTTTACCATATCTGGCATTTGTGCTTGAATCAAAGTTCCTGGTTCAGTTGAACGTTCATATGAGGAGCATCCACTTGTTAATAAAACAAAGACACAACTAAGACTAATTAATATTTTTTTCATAAGATTCCTCCGTTATCATTATCTTGATTATTATATCATTCATTATAAAAATGAGCAATGGTATTGATGAATGCATAGCTTGTCTTGCATTAATAGTTGTTTGAAAAAGTAAGTGCAGATTATTTTCTTAAGATACTGCAATTAACTTTCCAAATATAAATCTGCACTTAACTCGCCAAAATAAGTTATGATATAGTTGGCACTCCTCTATGATGGAGGAAATCATCATGGCTTATACTCACTTTACTTTTGAAGAACGCATTACGCTTGAATCTTCTATGAACAAATCTTCTTTAACTGATATCGCTAATTTATTGAATCTCAAATTTCTTAATATGTTGAAATCTATAAGATGTTACTGAATTGGAAACCTGAAATTATTAATTTTTTCATTCGAATTAACAAAAGATGGATATCAAATGGTCCTATCGAAGCAAAAATAGGTTAATTAAAGTATTGATGTTTAATGTTAAGGGATATATAAATTTTTATAGACTCCCAAACATATTATTAGAAGATACCATGTCACTCTCTTCCCATTCCTTACATTTTTCTTCAAGAAGTTTAAAATCACAACATCTTTCCATAACCATTTCAGGTAAATGACCCTTTGTATATTCTCGCATAAAATTCTTTACTTTGTTAAACAATTCTCTTTTATTATCATTAAGAAAGGTCGTTTGGTTAATTATTAACTCTCTATACTGCTTATCTTGTATTTTTGGTAAAACTTCAACTAAACATTCAAGTGGAGTAGGTATCATATTATTTATGTTTATAATCCCCCATGTTCCTTTGTTAATTTTATAAATATCTATATTTTTATCATTCATTTTTAGGTGTTTGGGTTTTGGACTAGATAAAGGTGCGAAATAAAAATTATTATTGAACGAATATACTACCCCTACATAGGGTCTATGTTTGAAATTTATTATATGGTACTTTAGAATCAAACTGTAACAAATAATTTATGTATTCATCTCGGATAAAGTATATTTTTAATGTTTTCATAGGCTCCTCTTCTTTTAAAATAAATATGGCAACCCATTTATGGATTGCCAAACTTTTTTCGCTCCCTACTATGGCAAGGGTATTCCTACTTTTTTCGCCCCCTACTATGGCAAGGGTATTCCTACTTTTTTCGCTCCCTACTATGGCAAGGGTATTCCTACTTTTTCATCTCTATTTTATTAGAGATATTTGAGAATAAGTTTGCACCTATATCTACACACATAATATACCATTTGCCTATTAAAATGTCAATCACTCTAACAATAATATAAATGGTATAAATTGAAAATAGTAACAAATTACCTCAACGATAGTATATGTGGAAATTGCATATTCAATAACTACAAATACCTATTTTTGCAACTATACTACATGACGACTTTATCATGTTAGCTACATGTTAAACTAAGGGCTTCGTTACATACATGATCCCGAGTTTTGCAGTATTTACTAGGATATTAAAAAATAAACATAATTACACTAGATACAAAAAAAGACATACGTCCCATGAATAAAGGGTTTATGCCTTTTTACTGCGAAACTTGATTATTATATCATCCATTATAAAAATGAGCAATGGTATTGATGAGTGCATAGCTTGTTTCAGTTAATTTATTTGGCGCATTCTCAATAGCTTGTTGGAAAGTCATTGCTCGATCAGCAATCGAATAAATACCAATAAAACCAACTTCATAGAGTGATTGATATCCAATACCTAAAGCACCACTAACAATAACTGTCGGCTTATTATATTTACTAGCTATCCGTTGAATACCCATTGGAACTTTTCCAAATTGCGTTTGACGATCCGTTTGACCCTCTCCCGTAATGACTAAGTCACATTGTTCAATAACCTGTTCAATATCCGAATACTCACAGATTAAATCAATACCTGGTTTCATCGTTGCCTTTAGGATACCAATAAATACAGAACCTATACCTCCAGCAGCACCTCCACCTGTAAAACTATTTAAATCAATTCCATAACTATGTAGAATACGATTACGATAATTGTTCATTCCCTTTTCCATTCTTTTAAGCTGATTAGGAAATAAACCCTTTTGTTTACCAAAAATATGCGTTGCTCCATTTTCACCTAAAAGATGATTATCGACATCACAAGCAGCTATACACTCAATCTTTGAAAAATCAGCTAGTTTAGTAAAATCAACTTCAACAATTTTTTCTAAGGAAATAGCTTGAGCGCTAAGTATATTATGTTTTTCATCATAGAAAATAACACCTAATGCTTGTAATAGGCCCATTCCACCATCGTTGGTACAACTACCACCTAAACCTAGTATAATCTTACTGACACCCCTTTTAAGCGCATCTAGAAGCACAACACCAACACCATAGCTACTAGCAATCATGGGTGCTCTTTTCTCGCGTGAGGTCATCGTTAAACCAATGATATTAGCGACTTCAATAACGGCTGTCTTATCTTGTTCACATAGACAATATCGTATCTTAATCTTTTTAAAATAAGCATCAAATGTTTCAGCCTCAACATAAGTTCCCTCAGTAATACGATGAATCGCCTCTACTGTACCTTCTCCACCATCACCAATGGCATATTTATCAACAAGAAAAGATGAATCAAAGCGGTGTATTCCCTCTTCAATACATTGAGCGACTTCAAAAGAAGAAAGACAACCTTTATAAGAATCACAAGCTACTACTATTTTCATACAATCACTTCCATTTTTATTTATTTTACCATGTTTGATTTAAACTTAACAATCATTTCATAAAAAAAAGCAACAAATGTTGCTTAATCCTCATCATAAACACTTTCTTCAGGGTTTGGTGCTAATTTTTCAAAATATTTCACTGCCTTATTCTTAGCAAATATTTTATAAGCTAACTTCTCACCATTCTTTAATTGAATACGAATAAAATCCAATCCCGTCTTTTCACTTAAAACTTGCCATCTTTCAATATCTTCCCAATAGATAATGAAGCATTCTTCACTATTACCTTCACTATAGAAAATAACATACTCTTGATTAAATTCTGTAGTCACTTGATTTTTGATAAATAACAGACCCAATAAACATAAGGTAAAGATAATAACCCCAAATATCCAATAGCCTGTGAAACATATAGCTACTCCTAGTAATACAAATAAAGATAATCCTAGATAAGGTTTTGAATTAATTTTTAATTCAATGACTCTATCAACGGGTAGATTACGACTAAGTAATCGTTTACTCTTAATTTCTGCCATTTGATTCACTCCTTATTATTAATTATAAACAATTGTCAGTTTATTTCAAGAGGTTCACACAATTCCACAAAATACATTTTCTTAATAAACTGATATAATCGTCTATTATGAATAATTAACTAGCTTAATAACTTCTATATTCACTTTTAAATTACCTAGTTGAACGCTATATATATTATGTTATAATATATCCATTGAGGTACAAGTATGAAAGAAATCATGGAATTCTTGAAAACTCCTTATTTATTAATTCTATATACTTTCTTATGGAATACTTTTCTTATTGTATTAGTAGCCTTTATTCTAAAAAAATTGATGATTAAATGTCTTCAACATTTCAAGTTAAAGAATGAAGTCATCTTAATTAAGTTAACTCGCATCACTCTAAATACATTAATGATACTATGTATCTGTTATCAAATAGAAGCCTTTAGAACCTTTATGATGTATATCCTAGCAAGTGGAGGTATCGTTGCTATTGTTGTTGGATTAGCCGCACAAGAGGCCTTCGGTAACTTAGTGAGTGGATTAATGATCATTATCTTTAAACCCTTTCAAATTAATGACTTAATTAAAATCAATCAAGACTTAACTGGAACGGTCGTCGATATATCTTTACGGCATACAACCATTATCACTTACGAAAACACTAAAGTGATGATACCCAATAGTGCAGTCAATAAGGCAACCTTAGAGAATATAAATGCGATTGATACAAAAGGTAATTATTTAATCTTAACCATTTCCTATGAAAGTAATCTAGATTTAGCCATTCAGTTAATTCAAGATGAAGTAATCAAACATCCAAGCTTCATTGATAAAAGGACTATCGAACAAAAAGAAGCGAATGAACCGCCTGTTGTTGTCCGTTGCACAGCCTTTAATGCGAGTAGCGTTGAACTAAAGTGTGTTATTCAAAGTGCTACAAATAGTTTGGGATACGCTATGTTATCTGACTTAAGAATTTCACTAAAGAAACTATTCAAAGAAAATAACATTGAAATCCCTTATCCTCATATAACTCTTACCAAAAAATAAAGAAGCTCAGGCTTCTTTTTATTCGTATCTTTCTCCACTAGGAGTAATAACACATTCACGATAATCAATCGGTTTACCACAAGCAACAACGGCTTTTTTTACGATATCTAATAAATCCTGACAACAAGCTGCATTCATTAAGACAACTTGAATAGAATTAAAATGAACATGCTTCAGCAATTCGGTTAGCTTTCTTTCGTAATGATTATTTAAATCATTCTTTGGACAAGCAATTAAAACAGTACGGTCTCGAATAAAATCACGATGAAAGGCTGCATAAGCATAGGCAGCACAATCAGCAGCCAGCAGTAGATCAGATTCAGGTAGATAACGATTACTAATATTAACACTAGCCAACTGTACTGGCCAGTTATATAGTTCAGAATCATTGCCATCTTCACACCATTCACCTTCACAAATAAAACGTGATTGATCAATAATTTCGATGGCACCTTGCTCACAGAATTCTACACAGTGGGCCATTCCATTACAACTCTTTTCATTAATTACTTTAACTTTGCCATTTAAAACCTGTAGAACATTGTTCTGACAGACCTTAACACAACGACCACAACCATTGCAGTTTGATTCAATAATGTGTGCTTTTGTTCTCATCGTTTCACCTTCTTGAAGTAATTATAACGTATTTATGCAAGGATTTCATCTAACATACCCAAAAAAAAGAAGCTTTCGCTTCTTAATCGTCAGATCTTGTTCTTCTTTTTGGTTTATCGTTATTGAATTTACGTTCTCCGCCATTTGGTCTTGAACGGCTTTGATCAGCTCTAGGTTTACTAGAACCTTCACGTTTACCAGTAGGACGTCCTTCACTTGAGCGACTTGATCTCTTACGAGAATCTCCTCCATCTCTTTCACGAACTTTATATCCTTTATCTTTAGGAACACCCATGTCAATCTTCGTATTAACTTCATAACCCTTGATTGTACATAGTGCCATATGTTCTAATACTTTATCAACATTCTCTTTAGCAATATCAACTAAAGTATATTTACTCTTCACATCAATTTTACCAATAATGTTTGATGATAAACCAGTTTCTTCAGCGATTGCACAAACGATATTGTTTGGAGCAACACCTTGCATTCTACCAACATTCATATGTAAAGTTGTTGAATCCATATCAAAGTTACGGTCTTTTTTAACACGCGTCTTTTCTACTTCCACTTCACCAGCATCAATCACTTCAGGTTTGTATAACATTGAAATTAACGCACTTAAGACGTTTTCAATAGCAATACCTTCTCCTAGAATTTCATTTGCCATCTCAATACTTTCTTCACTGATATTTTCAGAACAAGCAAGCTTCACTTCATTAATAAAGTTTTGTTTGTTTGCTTCAATCATTTGTTCAGTTGAAGGAAGAACACGATGAGCAATCGCTGTTTTAGTGTATTTCATAATATCCTTGATAAATTGACGTTGTCTTTTACCAGCAATTAAAGTAATCGCTTTACCTTTTTTACCAGCGCGTCCTGTACGTCCAACACGGTGAATATAATATTCGTTATCTTGAGGAATATCATAGTTAACAACTAAATCAATGTTATCAACATCAATACCACGAGCTGCGACATCTGTAGCAATTAGAATTGGATAATTTCCAGTTCTAAATTGGTCCATAACACGAGATCTAAACATTTGCTTCATATCTCCATGTAAACCAATAGCTTTCATATCAAAGACATTTAATTCATCTACTAATTCATCAACCATTTTCTTAGTGTTACAGAAAATCATTGTTAATTCAGGATCAATATCATTTAATAAGATACGTAAAGCATTTGTTTTCTTACCACGTCCACACTCATAATAGGTTTGTTCAACCGTATCAATTGTTCTTTGTGCACTTTTGATTTCTACTGTAATTGGATCTTGTTGGAATTGTTTCGTGATACTTAGAATTGATGAAGGCATTGTTGCTGAGAACAAAGTCATTTGATATTGTTCTTTTGGCATAATCTTCAAGATTTCTTCAATGTCTTCCTTAAATCCCATGTTTAACATTTCATCAGCTTCATCAAGAATAACCATCTTGATATCACTAAAACGAATTGTTTTACGACGAAGGTGATCCATCACTCTTCCTGGTGTCCCAACAATAATCCCGCATCCTCTTTTAATTAATTGGATTTGACGATCAATGGGTGCTCCACCATAAATTGGAACAATTTTAACGCCTTCTTTATACTTTGAAAATTTTCTTAATTCGGTAGCAATTTGAATATCAAGTTCTCTTGTAGGACTTAATATTAAAATTTGTGGATTACGATTGTCGATATCTACCATATCAATCGCTGGTAAACCAAACGCTGCTGTTTTACCTGTTCCTGTATTAGAACGACCTAACACGTCTTTCCCTTGAAGAATCAAAGGGATTGCTTGTGCTTGAATGTCTGTTGCATTTTCGAATCCCATCTCCTCGACGGCTTTTAAAATCTCATTACTTAAACCTAATTCATTAAAGTTTGTCATTTGTACCTACTTTCTTATGACATGTGGGTCCTTGACGAACCCTCGACTGTGTTATCTTGCGATAACTGATGTATTGTATCATATCAAAACTAAGCCGTCAATCTTATTTTATACCTTTACTTTTATCATATACTCAATCATTCTCTTATTTTTCGGCATTTTTCGTTTCTTTTTTCCTATAGAATGAAGATGCAAGGAGACTTGCTGCGGATTTATTCCCCTTTAATCCCTTTTCAAACAAAGAAATCTCTATGAGTCTTAGAGGTTTTTTTGTTTCCATAAAAAAAGACGAGGGATTAACCTCGTCAATATCCGGGTATCCAAATTCTTTGGGGGTCAAAACTTTAGGGGTCGACTTTAGGGGTTAA
>F144_Wood_Sandpiper__coassemble_38_pt1 | contig 28748 bp, 25 predicted proteins | sample F144_Wood_Sandpiper__metabat2_low_PE_003 | metagenome-assembled genome bin F144_Wood_Sandpiper
AAAGCGAGGTACTGTGATGGAAAGTAATATGGAAATATCGTTTCAATTAATATTGAATGCTGGTAATTCTAAATCAAACTCACTCATGGCCATTGAAGCCGCACGTGAAGGTGATTTTGAAGAATCAGAGAAATTGATTAAAGATGCAGAGGTTGAACTTACCCTAGCGCATCAATCACAAACTAATATGATTCAAAATGAAGCTCGAGGGCAACATACTGAAATTGACATTATTTTGGTTCACGCACAAGATCACTTAACAACTGCGATGTTGATGATTGATCAAGCGAGAGAATTCTTATCGATTTATAAAATGATTTATGATTTAAAAGAACAAATTCAAAAATAGGAGGATTAGAAAATGAAAATTATGCTAGCTTGCTGTGCTGGAATGTCTACAAGTCTTGTTGTTTCAAAGATGGAAGAATCAGCTAAAGCACAAGGGAAAGATTATAAAATTTGGGCAGTTGAACAAGGTCAAATTGAAGATGAATTAGGGAATTTCGATGTTTTATTACTTGGACCACAAGTAAGACACATCCTTCGTAAAGTTAAAAAAATCGTTGGAGATGAATTTCCTTTAGATGTAATTGATGCGAAAGCTTATGGACGTTGTGATGGTGCTGCTGTATTGTTACAAGCTGAAAAATTAGTGGAGGGTAAATAGATGTCTAAAATAACTGCAAAATTTGAAGATGGCCTAATGGCTATTGCTGAAAAAGTTGATGATAATAAATATTTAGGTGCAATAAAGAATGCTTTCACTACATTTATGCCATTCATTATTGTTGGTTCATTTGCTTCATTATTTAATACATTAATCTGTTCTACTCAAACAGGACTTGCTGCCTTCATTCCTCAATTGGAACAATTAAGACCAGCCTTTACTGGAATTAATTTCGCAACATTATCGATTATGGCATTACCAATCTGTTTCTTAATCGGAATGGAAATGGCTAAAAAGAATAAAGTGCCAGAACAAATCTGTGCTATTACTTGTCTTACAGCGTATCTTTGTGTTATCCCACAAACTGTTACTGCTGTGATTGCAGGTGTAGAAGGTGTTGCATCAGGAGCTGGGCTTCCTGCAAGTGCAATTGGAGCACAAGGTTTATTTATTGCAATGATTGTATCTTTATTAATTTCAGAAATATTTGCTAAATTAATGAAAGTTGAAGCAATTAAAATTAAGATGCCTGCCTCTGTCCCACATGCAATTGCTCAAAGTTTTAATACTTTAATTCCTATCCTTATTTGTTTATTGGTTGCAGGTATTTCAGGTATTCTGTTCTTCTTAGGAACTGGTTCATACATGAACGATTGGATTTATACAGCGTTACAAGCACCGCTTGAAGCTATCTTCCAAAGTCCTGTTGGTGCTATTGCATTGTTCATGGTTGCACAAGTATTCTGGTTCTTAGGAATCCATGGAAATATGATTATTACTCCAATTCGTAATCCATTAATTGCAAGTGCAATTGCGGCTAATATTGCGGCAGCTGCTGCTGGAACAATTCCAAATCAACCAATTACTTATGGATCACTTGTATCATTTATTGTTGTAGGTGGTGCTGGTTTAGTCTTATCATTAGCTATTGCTTTATTGCTATTTTCTAAACGTGATGATGAAAGAGCTGTTGCAAAACTTGGTTTCGTTCCAGCATTATTCGGAATCTCTGAACCTATCGTATTCGGTCTACCTTTAGTTTTAAATATTACTTATGTTATTCCATTTATTCTAAGTGCAGGAGTTGCTGTAGGATGTGTATTATTTGCTACATCAATCGGATTCCTTCCATGTAACGTAATTGACGTTCCTTTCGGATTCCCAGTTATTATAAATGCTTTCATTGGACATGGATGGCAAGGTATTGTTGTTCAATTCATTATACTCGCTTTAGGGGTTGCTCTTTATACTCCATTCGTACTTATGTCTAATAGACAAGCTAAAAAAGAATTAGAAGCTGAGTCGCAAACTAAATAACTAAATGATGTATAAACCAAAGGGAGTAGGCACTACTCCCTTTACTAAAAAGGAGAACTTATGAAAAATACTAAATTTCCAGAAGGATTCTTATGGGGAGGAGCTATTGCTGCTAGCCAATGTGAGGGTGCGTGGAATGTTGATGGTAAAGGGATGAGTGTTGCTGATGTAGCACGTCGTAAAACAAATGTTGATGTTACTGATTATGTTGGTCAATGGCATACATCTCTTAGCGATATTGAACAAGCGATGGCAAGTGAAGATATTATTTCATACCCTAAAAGACACGGTAATGATTTTTATCATCACTACAAAGAAGATATTGCTTTGTTTAAAGAAATGGGATTTAAAACTTTGCGATTATCTATTGCTTGGACTCGAATCTATCCGAATGGTATTGAAGAAGAGCCTAACCAAAAAGGAATTGATTTTTATCGAAATGTTTTTAAAGAAATGCGAAAACACAGTATAGAACCTCTAGTTACACTTTCTCATTATGAGATGCCTCTGTATTTAGTGAATCACTATGATGGATGGGCATCCCGTGAAGTAGTGGATATGTTTGTCAAATTTGCGAAAACTTGTCTTGAAAACTACAAAGATTTAGTTACTTATTGGTTAACATTCAATGAAATAGATAGTGTTTTCCGCCATCCATTTACCACTGTAGGAATATTAGATGAAAAATATCCTTCAAAAAAGAAATGTGAAGAAGCGATTTATCAAGCACTTCATCACCAATTCGTAGCAAGTGCTTTAGTAACTAAGGAAGCAAAATTAATTAATCCTAATTATCAAGTTGGTTGTATGGTAACAAAGACAATGACTTATCCTGAAACATGCAATCCAAAAGATGTATATTTAGCTCAAAAGGATAATCGTATGAACATGTTATATACAGATGTTCAGGTCAAAGGTGTTTATCCAAAGTTTATTCTTAACTATATGAAAGAAAATGAATTCGATATTAAAATGGAAGAAAACGATTTATCGATACTAAAAGAGAACACAGTTGACTTCATTTCATTTAGCTACTATATGTCCATTGTTCAAAGTATTCATGCTGAACAAAGAGAAAAAGTGGGTGGCAATTTAGTGACTGGAGTTAAAAATCCATATTTAGAAACAAGTGAATGGGGTTGGCAAATTGACCCAGAAGGTTTAAAAATTTCATTAATTGACCTTTATGATCGTTATCAACTACCTCTATGGATTGTTGAAAATGGATTAGGTTATGCCGATAAAGTTGAAGTGGATGGAACAATTAATGATGATTATCGAATCGAATATTTCCGCACTCATTTTGAAGAAATCCGTAATGCGATTGCTGAAGGTGTAGAAGTGATGGGTTATACATCATGGGCTTGTATCGATTTAGTGAGTGCTTCTACGAATCAAATGTCTAAACGTTATGGATTTATTTATGTTGATTTAGATGATGAGAATAATGGTACTTATAAACGTAGTAAGAAAAAATCGTTTGATTGGTATAAAAAAGTTATTGAAACAAATGGAGAGGTAATGTAAAATGGAAAAAAAATTCAGAGAAGGGTTTTTATGGGGAGGAGCTACTGCTGCTAACCAATATGAAGGTGCTTATTTAGAGGATGGAAAAGGATTAGCAGTAACGGACGTTTTAGAAGTAGGAAAAGATCGATTTATCAATGTTGATAAAAATCTTGATATAAAAGAAGATCGTTATTATCCAAGCCATGTCGGTATTGATTTCTATCATCGTTATAAAGAAGATATAGCATACTTTAAAGAAATGGGATTCAAATGTTATCGTACTAGTTTCGCATGGTCTAGAATCTTTCCTACTGGAGAAGAAGAAACACCAAATGCAGCGGGTCTTGCATTTTATGATGCAGTCATTGACGAATTATTAGAAGCGGGAATTGAGCCAGTCATAACATTATCCCATTACGAAACTCCTTTAGCTTTAGTTAAAAAATATGGTGGATGGGATAATCGAGCATTAATTGAATGCTTTGATCGATATAGTAAAACTCTATATAAGCATTTTAAAGGAAGAGTTAAATACTGGATGACATTTAATGAAATTAACTGCGTTTTAAAATTACCTATTTTAGGTGGTGGTTTACATATTAAAGAAGGAGAAAATGCTTTACAAAGACAATATCAAGCTGCTCATAATATGTTTGTAGCTAATTCATTAGCTATCAAATCAGGACATGAAATAGATCCTACAAATCAAATTGGTTGTATGTTATCTTTAAGTACTAGTTATCCAAACACTTGTAATCCAGAAGATGTTTTTGAAACATATCAATTAAGAAGGAAAAGTTTATTTTTCTCTGATGTTATGTTAAAAGGAGAATACCCAACTTATATTCATCGAGTTTGGGATGAAAATGATGTTCATGTTAAAATGGAGAATGGTGATTTAGAATTGATTAAAGCTTATACAAATGATTATTTATCATTTAGTTATTACATGACATCAACTCACGTTGCTGGTATGAAAGTTAGAGCGAATACTGGAGGAAATGTAGGAGCTGAAAACCCATATTTGGAAAAATCTAAATGGGGATGGCCAATTGATCCAACAGGATTCCGTTATGTTTGTAATGAACTACAAGATCGTTATGGTAAACCTATGTTTGTCGCAGAAAATGGCTTAGGTGCTGATGATGAAATTGTGAATGGAAAAATTCATGATTTAGAAAGAATGGATTATTTAAAGAAACATGTTGAAGCTATGATGGAAGCTGTAGCAGACGGCTGTGATATCTTCGGATATACATGGTGGGGGCCTATCGATATTGTTTCAGCCGGAACTGGTGAAATGAAGAAAAGATACGGATTTATTTATGTAGACCGTGATAATGATGGGGTAGGTTCATTAGAAAGAATAAAGAAAGATTCATTTGACTACTATAAAAAACTAATTAGTAGTAATGGTGAAGATTTAACTCTTCCTGAATAAAGCATGTCAATGTTGTTAAAACCGATAGCTTTTTGCCTAATTATGGCAACTGGTTATATCTTAAAAAAAAAGCAGTTCTTCAAAGTTGAGGATACTGCTTTCCTTTCTAAGGTTGTATTAAATATTACATTACCTATGAGTGTTCTACACGCTTCTGCCTCGCTACCACATGAAACTTCTTACCTTGGGATTGTGTTGTTGGGTTTTGTTTGTTCCTTAATACCTTTTCTAATATTTTTTGCGTTGAGCAAATCGAAAGATAAACAGACTCGTGTATTTTATATGATTAACTCTGCAGGTTATAATATTGGATGTTTTACACTACCCTTAATACAAAGTTTCTTTGGTAACTTTGCCATGGCTATAACTTGTCTTTTTGATACAGGTAATGCCATTATGGCAACGGGAGGCTCTTATGCATTAACTTCAATCATGTTGAAAACAAATGGTGAGAAGATGACATTTAAGGACATACTCTTGAAATTTGTTCGATCAGTTCCTTTCGATGCATATATTATTTTACTGTTGCTAACTATTTTCAAGATACGTTTACCAGAATCTCTAATTGTACTTAGTGAGCCGTTTGCTAATGCGAATGCTTTTTTAGCAATGTTAATGCTAGGTACAATGTTTCAGGTAGATAAAAAAATATCATTCATGATAAAAACTATGGCTTTAATAATAGGAAGGTTTATATTGGCGATAATTAGCTCTTGGTTAATTTATTCATATTTACCTTTTCCTTATGAAGTAAGAGTTGTCCTAGCTATTGTGGTTTTTGCACCTATCAGTACGATCGCGCCTATCTACACTGAAAAATGTGGGGGAAGTGCTGCATTAGCAAGTTTTGCAAACTTTATTTCAATCATATTAGGAATTATTATAATGTGTATTCTATCAATTTTATTATAAAGAGCCTCAATAATTAATAGCAGCAAATTAGCTGCTATTTTTCTGTTTTAATGTTATTACTTTGGTACTATATAAGAATCTCAACTAAAGTAAAAGGAATGAATTATTAAATAAGAACAAGGATATGATTAAAATTACGTGACAAAAGAATGAATATAAGATATAAAATACAATGTGGTAAAATTCCCACGAAAAGGGAAAATATACTAGATAGGGATTGTGGTTCATAATGAGCTTATAGTATTGATGAAAATAGGATAACTAAGTACAATGTACAAAGAGATGTAAGCATTTACATCCTAAAGGAGATAGAAATGAAAGAAAAAATTCAGAGATTTGGTGGGGCGATGTTTACGCCCGTTCTACTGTTTGCCTTTGCAGGTATAATGGTGGGTTTAGCCACAACATGTATGAATCAGCAAATCTTAGGGGATCTTGCTAGTCCAGATTCAGTTTGGTACAAAGTGTGGGCAATGATACTTGCAGGAGCAAATACTGTCTTTAATCAATTACCAATATTATTTGCAATATCACTTCCTATAGCTTTAGCAAAAAAACAAAATGCTAGAGCATGCATGGAAACATTTGTGATATATCTAACGTTTAATTACTTTGTTGGAGAATTTCTAAATCAATTTGGACCTTCTTTAGGTGTTGATTTTACTGCTAATGTAGGTGGTACAAGTGGACTTGCAATGATTGCTGGTATTAAGACTCTTGATACTGGAATGATTGGAGCTATAATTATCGCTGGAATCGCTATTTATATCCATAATAAATTCTATGATAAAGACTTACCAGATTATTTAGGAGTGTTTAAGGGTTCAGCCTTTGTTGTTGTGATTGGTTTCTTTGTTATGATTCCAGTTGCTATCTTAACAGCGATGGTATGGCCACACGTTCAAATGTTATTACTAAATTTACAAGGTTTCTTTAAAGATGCAGGATGGATGGGATTATTTACTTATAACATCGCTCAAAAATTATTATTACCTTTCGGTGTCCATCATTTCATTTATGCACCGGTATTATTTGATAACGTCTTAGTTGATGGTGGAACAATTTCTTATTGGGCACAGAACCTTCCTGAATTCGTTAATTCGGCGAAGCCTTTAGTTGAATTATATCCATTAGGCGGTTTCTCAAATGGGGAATTAGCAAAGGTATTTGGAGTTATTGGAGTTGCTTTAGCCTTCTATAAAACAGCCGATCCTAAGAAACGTAAAATGGTTGTTGCATTAATGGTACCCGCTTGTCTTACAGCGATGATGACAGGAATTACAGAACCATTAGAATTCACGTTCTTATTCGTAGCACCTTTACTATATGTAGTTTATTCAGTCTTATCAGCAGTTCTTGCAGTAGCGATGTTGGCTGTAGGTGTTATCGGAAACTTCGGTCAAGGTATACCTAATATCATTTTCTTAAATGTAATTCCATTATTTAAAAATCATTATATGATGTATTTATTAATGTTGGTTGTTGGTATAGCCTTTATCTTTATCTATTACTATGTATTCAAATTCATGATCTTAAAGTTTAATTATCAAACACCAGGAAGAGAATTGAATGATGAAGAAAGTAAACTATTAACTAAGGATGAATATAAAGCATTAAAGAGTGAAAAGAAAAAAGATATTGATAAATACGATGTTGAAGGTATGATTGTTGCCCTAGGTGGTGAAGAAAATATCTTAGATTTAAGTAACTGTGCTACCCGTTTAAGATTATCAGTAAAAGATATCAGTCTTGTACAAAATCTAGATGAATTTAAAAAATGTGGAGCAATTGGATTAGTAAAAGATGGAACAAGTATTCAGGTAATTATTGGATTAGATGTTCCAAAAGTAAGAGAAAAAGCAGAACAACTACTTGGTAGAGAATAAGGAGAACTATTATGAATAAATTTTCTATATTGATTGCAGGTGGAGGAAGTACTTATACACCTGGTATTGTATTAATGTTATTATCACAGTTAGAAAGATTTCCATTACGTTCTATTAAATTCTATGATAATGATGCTGAAAGACAAAAAATTGTTGCTGATGCTTGCGAAGTATTAATTCGTGAACGTAATCCGGAAATCATTTTTAAAGCTACAACAGATCCTAAAGAAGCTTTCAGTGATGTTGACTTTGTTATGGCACATATTCGTGCAGGTAAATATGCAATGCGTGAATTAGATGAAAAAATCCCTATGAAATACAATGTTGTAGGACAAGAAACATGTGGTCCAGGTGGCATTGCATATGGAATGCGTTCAATTGGAGCGATGATAGAATTAGTTGATTATATGGAGAAATATTCACCAAATGCATGGATGTTGAATTATTCAAATCCTGCTGCTATTGTAGCTGAAGCAACAAGAAAGTTAAGACCTCAAGCTAAAATATTAAATATTTGTGATATGCCCATCGGAATTGAACGTCATATGGCAGAAATTCTTGGATTACCTTCTCGTAAGGATATGGATATAAAATATTATGGTTTAAATCACTTTGGTTGGTGGACAAGTGTTAAGGATAAGCAAGGAAATGATTTGATGCCTAAACTTAAGGCTCATGTGAAAGAAAATGGATACTCAGTACAAACACAAATGTATCAGCACAGTGATCAAAGTTGGAATGATACATTCCAAAAAGCTAGAGATGTTTATGCGTTGGATCCTAATACGTTACCAAACACATATTTAAAGTACTATTTCTATCCTGATTACGTTGTTGAACACACAGATCCAAACTTTACTAGAGCAAACCAAGTAATGGAGGGTAGAGAAAAATTTGTGTTCTCACAATGCAAGAAAATAACAGCAGATAACAGTAGTAAAAATGCTGATTTAGAGATTGATGAACATGCTTCATATATTGTCGATTTAGCATGCGCACTTGCCTTTAATACTAAAGAAAAAATGTTGTTGATTGTTGAAAATAATGGAGCAATCCAGAACTTCGATGCAAGTGCAATGGTAGAAATACCATGTCTTGTAGGTAATGAGGGACCAGAACCATTACAAGTGGGTAGTATTCCTCAATTCCAAAAAGGGTTAATGGAACAACAAGTCTCAGTTGAAAAATTAGTTGTTGAAGCATGGGCAGAAAATAGCTATTTAAAACTATGGCAAGCTCTAACACTTAGTAGCATGGTGCCTAGTGCCAAAGTAGCTAAGAATATCTTAGATGATTTAATTGAAGCAAACAAAGATTTCTGGCCAGAATTAAAATAAAGAATGAAACAGGTTATTTAGACCTGTTTCTTTTCATCTAGTTTCATAGTATAATGATTGTATTCAAGTGAAAGGTAGTCATAACTATGAAAATCATGGAGTTAGTTAATAGACATTATGATGAATTATCATCAAATGATTTAATAATATGGAAGTATATGCAAGAAAACCAAAAAGAATGTGTTAATTTATCCATTACTGAATTGGCAGATCGATGCCATGTTTCTAAAACAACTATCTTACGTTTCGCTCAAAAGCTTTCTTTGAAGGGGTACAGTGAATTAAAAGTATATCTCAGTTGGGAGAATAAGCCGAAAAGCAATTCTAAAACAGATGAGAGACTAGTAGAAAAAGTCTGTGATATGTGCAAATATGCCATAGATGAAATTAAAGAACGTGATTTTACTGATATATGTGAAATGATTTATGATGCAAAACGTGTTTTTGTTTATGGAACTGGAGCTTTACAAAATTCAGTAGCTCACGAACTTCAAAGAATGTTTCAATACTGTGGTGAAATTTTCTATGTAATGTCTGGGGATAAAGAAACTGAAATGATTATACCTCATTTACAAGAAGGCGATATTTTTATCTTAATTTCATTAAGAGGCAAGGGTGAACATATTAATGAGTTTGCTAAACAATTGAAGATTCATAATATTCCAACTATTTCAATGACACGATTCATGAATAATGATCTTGCACATAAAAGTACTAGGAGTATTTATATAACGACATCGCAAGTCATGTTGGGAGATAGAATCTTACATGAAGCTGCCAATTTGTTTTTTATTTTAGCAGAAGTATTATTTCTTCGTTATTCACAATATAAGGACAAGCGGAAGATATAAGATGGAGGATTATTATAATGAAAATTTTACTTTTACATGGCGCAAAATGTACTATTGATATTTGGAATTCTTTTGACATTAATGAAGAGGTGATTAAACTTTCATATCCTAAGGGTGTACTCGCCAACGCTCATAACGTTAAGGATATTGCTAGTGGACTGGCTGATTCAGTAACTGATGCACACTTTGACTGTATTATTGGTCATAGTATGGGTGGTTTAATTGCTTTGGATCTAGTTGTTAGTCATAAAATCAAATGTAAGAAACTCATCCTTATTGAAACAAATTTAAGACCAGCTAAACAGTTCTATCGAAATCTATTGCTTGAGGAAAATAAATCAAGATATCTACCCTATTTACTGGATATGTTTACTGAAGAAGGAACCTATTATTCAAATGAATTATTGAATTCCTTTCAGGAATCATTTGATTATACCCAGTATATTTATGATTTAGATATTCCTATTCATCTTATATATGGAGATCGTGGTTTTCATGACTATCAATATAGAATTGATGATTTATGTTTAACGAATGAGTCTATCAAAAAAATTCAATTTCATTTTGTTAGAAATGCATGTCACATGCCAATGCTAGAAAATCCTAGTCATCTTTTAGAAATAGTTAATTCAATAATATAAGTAAATGTTTTTGCTTATTGTCTTATACTTATTATTCAAAGACATTGTGTTTAAAGCTATCTTTTTCTTGAAAAATGAGTTATTATTTATTAAGTGGTTTTTTATATAGAGAAACTAGAATGAGGTGTGATCGATGCAATTGTTGATGATTATTGTTAATGATGAATTTCAAGAAGAAATGTCTGAATTACTTAATGAAAATGGTTATGTAGCAACTATGGTTGCTTCAACTGGTCAATTTCTACAATATGGTAATACGACTTTTATATTAGGTGTAGAAAACAATGAAACTGAAAATTTAATGACTTTAATAGAAACTAAGACTAAAAGTAAAACACAGAATAATGAAGACTCAGGAATTACGATTAGTTTAGATAGTACGAGAATAAAAAAAGGATTCGCAAGTATCTTTATTATGAATGTTGAGAATTATGTTCAAACCAAATAGGTAATATCTTCGGGTATTGCTTTTTTTATTAATTATTATTTTGCTAGTCAAATTTTCCTACTTATGACATAACACATAAACAGTATTATGAATCTTTCATAAACTACTATAACCATATATTTGATAAATATGTGGTTTATCGCTGAACAAAGCGAAATAAACAGGAGGTTACTTATGAGTAATTATTATTGGTATGATTCAGATAATCAATGTTGTGAACCATGTTGTCGAGGACCTAGAGGAAGAATAGGACCTCAAGGTGATAAAGGAAACACTGGCGCAACCGGACCAACGGGTCCAAGAGGAAACACAGGACCAACAGGTCCACAAGGAATTCCTGGAAATACCGGAGCTAATGGTAATACAGGCGCAACTGGAAATACAGGCTCACAAGGTGTACCTGGAAATACCGGAGTTACAGGGAATACTGGAGCAACCGGAAATACCGGACCACAAGGCATACCCGGTAGTACCGGAACTACTGGTAATACTGGCGCAACTGGAAATACCGGCCCACAAGGAATTCCAGGAAATACCGGAGCAACTGGGGCAACAGGTAATACTGGACCAACTGGACCAACAGGCGAAGATGGAGAAGAAGGGGCAACAGGAAATACCGGCCCACAAGGAATTCCAGGAAATACCGGAGCAACTGGGGCAACAGGTAATACTGGACCGACAGGGCCAACAGGCGAAGATGGAGAAGAAGGCGCAACCGGAAATACAGGACCACAAGGTATACCTGGAAATACAGGGCCAACTGGAAATACAGGGCCGATAGGAAATACAGGAGCCACTGGAAATAATGGAATTACAGGACCAACAGGACCAATGGGAAATACAGGTGCAGCAGGAAACACAGGACCAACTGGACCTATGGGAAATACTGGCGTTAATGGAGCTACTGGAAATACAGGACCAATGGGAAATACAGGAGCCACTGGGAATACGGGAGCTACAGGCAATACTGGCGCAACTGGTTCTACTGGAGCAGATGGAGAAGATGGACCAACAGGTGCTACTGGAAACGCTGGACCAACTGGAGCTACAGGCAATACTGGCGCATATGGCGAAGAAGGACCCATTGGACCAACTGGAAATACAGGACCACAAGGTATCCAAGGACCAACAGGATCAACAGGAAATACTGGATCAACAGGAGCAACTGGGAATACAGGTTCAGATGGAAATACTGGACCAACTGGAGCTACAGGAAATACTGGAGCAGATGGTGGTGATGGACCAACCGGAGCAACCGGAAATACAGGACCTGATGGAGCCACTGGAAATACAGGCCCAACAGGAGCAACTGGGAATACAGGTTCAGATGGAAATACTGGACCAACTGGAGCTACAGGCAATACTGGAGCAGATGGTGGTGATGGACCAACCGGAGCAACCGGAAACACAGGACCTGATGGAGCAACTGGAAATACAGGGCCAACAGGAGCAACTGGGAATACAGGAGCAGACGGAGCAACAGGCCCAACCGGAGCAACAGGTATAGGTGTAACAGTCAATAGTATGAATGCACTTAACACAACAGGCGCTATAATCGCAGTCATTCTTGGAGGTACTTTGGTTCCTCTACCAAATAATCAAGTTCTTGATGATTTTGCTGTCAATTCAGCAAGTACAATTTTCACAGTTCCTGTAACAGGTATTTATTCAATTTCATACCGAGTTAGTACTACTGTAGCATTATTGATGTCATCGCAAGTTCTTCTTAATGGTACACCACTATCAGGTTCAATTTTCGCACCAATTGTAAGTGTATCTACTTTCTCAGCAACAGTCTTTGCATCTTTAACTATTGGAGATAACCTAGCACTTTCTTTATTTGGTTTATTAGGTGCTGCAGTTCTTCAAGGTGGAAATGGAGCTAGTTTAACTGTAATTCGTTTATCATAATTTTAATCAATTGAGAATTGAAAAGGAGCTGTTTCTTTAAACAGCTCCTATTGTTATTGTTATCTTGAATTAATTAGTTTAAATCTGTTTCTATCAAAATCTATTAGACCTTCATTTTTCATTTTACTTAATTCATTAGATAAAGCACTTCGATCAACACATAGATAATCAGCAAGCTCTTGACGATTAAAAGGTATCGTAAAATTTATTGAATGCTCATTATTATCGATATCTTGAAGATAAGACAAGATTTTTTCTCGAGTAGTACGTTTTGATAAATGAGCAATTTTTCTAGTTAAGAGAATGTTTTTTGAAGATGTAATTCGCAATAGATTTTTAGATAATAAAACATGAAAAGTACATATATTTGGACAAGGGGTTACAATACTCCTTACATCAAGATATAAGACTTCACAGTCTTGTGCAGCAACAACAAACGACTCAAAAGCCGTTGTAGGATTACATGCATATGCTTCAGCAAATAATTCACCTTCACGTAATTCATTTTGAATTGTACGATTTCCCCAATAATCATAATTGATAATATGGATACTTCCTTTCATGAGAACACCTAGTTCATGAATTTTATCACCTGGTTTAATGATAATATCCTCTTTTTTATAATGTTTAATTCGTGCATTTAAACATTTCAACAAGTGTTCGTATTCGTTGGCGTGAATTTCATTAAACAATGAGCAGTTAGATAATAATTTAAAGTCAATCATAAGACTCCTTTCTCTTAAATAGTAAGTTGTTGTTTTATTGATACTATTATACTCTATTTAAATCATTTAGGTTGTTTAGTGTATCAAGTAAACGGATAATTTTGAACCAATTATACACATTTGAATAGTATAGAAGATAATTGGAGGAATTATATGGTTACTATAAGTCTATGTATGATTATTAAAAATGAAGAAGAAGTAATAGGAAGATGTTTATCAACTGTACATGAATTCGTTGATGAAATCATTATTGTAGATACAGGTTCAAGTGATAAGAGTAAAGAAATTGTGAAACAATATACAGATAAAATCATTGATTTCAAATGGATTGATGATTTTTCGGCAGCTAGAAACGCTTCATTTAGTCAAGCAACTATGGACTATATCATGTGGTTAGATGCTGATGATATACTTTTAGAGTCAGATGTGAACGCATTTATGAAACTTAAAGAAGAGTTAGACCCATCAATTGATATGGTTATGATGAAATACAATGTTGCCTTTGATGAAGAAGGAAATCCAACTTTATCTTATTTTAGAGAAAGGTTAATGAAAAGGAGTATGAATTATCAATGGGTTTCACCTATTCATGAAGTAATTACGCCTCTTGGAAACATTGAATATTCAAACATTGCTATTACTCATAAAAAGATGAAGTCAAGTGATTCAAATAGGAATCTAGATATTTTTAGAAAGATGATAGAGAAGGGAATGCCTTTTGATGCACGTCAACAATTTTATTATGCACGTGAACTCTATTATCATCAGTTATATCAAGATGCCATCAATGAGTTTCATAATTTTCTAGATAATGAATTTGGTTGGGTTGAAAATAAAATTAATGCTTGTGTTGACTTGGCTAATTGTTGCAAGGCAATGAATCAACCAAAAAAACAGTTGGAAGCTTTATTTCACAGCTTTCAATATGAACTTCCTCGAGCTGAAATATGCTGTGAATTAGGTAATTATTTCTTAATGGATAATCAGTTAAAACTTGCTATTTTTTGGTATCAGCAAGCAACTAATTGTCATAAGAATGAAAAGGGTGGTGGATTTATCAACCCTGATTGTTATGATTTCATTCCAACTATACAACTTTGTGTTTGTTACGATAAACAAGGTGATTATGAAAAAGCAAAAGAGTATCATTTAAAGTCAAAACAAATGAAACCGAATCACGTATCAGTGCTATTCAATGCTCAATACTTTAAGATTAAATAATAATCAATATAGGCTGTCATTATCTATAAGATAAAAAAAATCAACATTTTCAGTTGATTAAGGTTAAAATTAATTGGAGCGGGTGATGAGAATCGAACTCACGTAGTCAGCTTGGAAGGCTGAAGTTCTACCATTGAACTACACCCGCATAAATGGTGCCGACTAGAGGACTTGAACCCCCAACCTACTGATTACAAGTCAGTTGCTCTACCAGTTGAGCTAAGTCGGCAAATAAATGGTGGAGGTTAACGGGCTCGAACCGCTGACCCTCTGCTTGTAAGGCAGACGCTCTCCCAACTGAGCTAAACCTCCGTTTTGTATGCCTGTTTATAATACAAAAAAAAGTCTGTTTTGTCAATATGAAAAAGCATAATTCTTTAGGTAATCATCTTTTTTTAGCATATCTATAATTGGAGGTGAAGCTCATGTTAATCATTGAGATTCCAATAATCGTAACTGCAGTAATTATTTCGTTTTACGTCTATCGTTTTAAAATTCGAAATAAAGGATAAAGAAAAGGTGAAATTTCACCTTTTTCTTATTATAAATTATCAACTTGTTAAGGATATGCTATAATAATATCATTAAACAATGAGGAAGTATAAAATGATTAAGAAAAAATATGCAGAAATAGCTGAAATGCTTAATATTGACTATGATAAGCGATACGCTGATGTTTTAGTAGAGGGTGTTAGTATAGATACACGTTCTATCGTTAAAAACAATTTATTTGTACCATTAAAAGGTGAGCGTGTTGATTCTCACGATTTTGTTTCTGTCGCTATTGAAAATGGTGCGTCAGTTGTTTTGTGGAATCGCTCTATAAAATCGCCTCCGACTGATTATCCTGTCTTGTTTGTGGAGGATACTCGACAAGCTTTGAGTGATCTAGCTGCTGCATATCGTAAGCAGTGTTCATATATTGCTATTGGAATCACAGGAAGCAACGGTAAAACATCAACGAAGGATATGATCGCAGGTGTTTTATCGCAGAAATATAAGGTTCAAAAAACAAGCGGTAACCACAATAATGAAATAGGTGTACCTTTAACATTATTAGCTTTTGATGAAGATTGCGAAATCGGCGTTATTGAAATGGGGATGGAGAATCTTCATGAGATAGAAGAATTAAGCAACATTGTTAAGCCGGATATGGGTGTTATCACGAATGTGGGCGTTGCTCATCTTGAAAATCTTGGTAGCATGGAAAATATAGCGAAAGCTAAATGCGAATTGATTGAAGGAATTAAGCAAGGTGGATATCTTTTCTATAATGGAGATGATAAACTAATTCAACAAGCTGTGCAAACACATGATTGTGCGCGTTTACATAAGGCTACGTTTGGCCACGATAGTAAGAATGATTGCCATTTATATGAATTTAGACAAGACGAAAAAGGAATTCATTTCAAAACATCGTTAAGCGAAGAAACATTTACTTGTCATATTTATGGAGAACATCAAGCTATGAACGCTTGTGCAGCCATATTGTGTGCAAAACAATTAGGATTAACTGATAAAGAAATACAACAGGGATTTCTAAAAGTTGAAAATACAGGAATGCGTAATGAATTAGAAAAAGTAGGACATTGTTTAATCTTAAATGATGCTTATAAATCTAATCCTCAAAGTGCTCTAGCTGCCTTAGCAACTTTTGAACATTTTGAAAGTCCGTATAAAATTGTAGTATTAGGAGATATGTTAGAACTTGGACCAACAAGTCCTCAGCTTCATGAAGAATTAGGTGAAGCTTGTCAAGATTATCAAATGGATGAGTTATACTGTATTGGTGATATGGCTCAACATATTGCCATTGGAGCTTCAAGGACATGTTCGTGCCGTATCCATTCATATCTTGATCGCAATGAGTTATACGAGGCGATTAAAGACTTTACGAAAAAAGATTGCATGATGCTTGTGAAAGGTTCAAGAGGCATGAAGTTAGATGAAGTAATAAATCAATTAAAGGAAAAAGGTGAATGCTATGAGTAAAATAAAATTAGCTGTTATATTTGGTGGTAAATCAAGTGAGTATAGTGTTTCTTTGCACTCTGCTGAAAGTTTATTATCACACTGTTCAAAGGATAAATATGAATTAATCTTAATAGGAATTAGGGAAGATGGAAGATGGTATTACTATCCAAGTAATGACTTTGAGGCAATTGCTCATGATACATGGCATAAAAATCCTGGGTGTAAAGAAGTTGTTTTAAGCCCTAGTTCAAACCGTGGATTCTTAATCTTAGATAAAGAAGTTAAAGAATTACCCGTTGATGTTGTTTTCCCATGTTTACATGGTAAGAATGGAGAAGATGGAACGATTCAAGGATTGCTTGAATTAGCGAATATTCCTTATGTAGGATGTAATCACTTAGCTTCTTCTACAACGATGGATAAAGAATTCACTCATATTATAGTAGAAAGAGCGGGTGTGATTTGTTCGCCTTATCTATGTGTATATCAAGAAAAAAAGGAAGATTTACATAAGGTCTATGAAGAAGCTGTCGCTAAATTAAATCTACCTATTTTTATTAAACCTGCGAATGCCGGTTCATCTTATGGAATTTCTAAAGTAAACAATGAAGAACAATTCATCAGAGGAATTAATTTAGCCTTTGAACATGATCGTAAAGTTTTACTCGAAGCAACTATTCCAGGGTTTGAAATAGGTTGTGCTGTTATGGGGAATGATGAACTAAGTGTTGGAGAATGTGATGAAATCGACACAAAGAATGATTTCTTTGATTTTGAAGCTAAGTATGCTCTACAAAACACTCAAATCCATTGTCCAGCAAGAATTAGTAAAGAGTTAAGTGATCAAGCTAAACAAATAGCTAAAACTGCTTATCGTGCATTAAATTGTTCAGGAATGTGTCGAATTGATATGTTTGTTACTCCTGATAATAAAATTATCTTCAATGAAGGAAATACTATTCCAGGATTTACTTCAACAAGCCGTTATCCTTCTATGATGAAAGCAGCGGGAATCAATTTTGAAGAAGTGATTGATAAATTAGTACAATTAGCATTATCTAAATAGGAGGGATGTTTCATGCTACAGGCCAAAGCAAGGGCATGGGTTGAAATTGATATGAGTGCAGTTGAACATAACACCCGTGAAGTTCAACGGATTTTACCTGAATCATCGACCATTATGGCAGTAGTGAAAGCAAACTGCTATGGACATGGTGATGTGGAAATAAGCAAACGATTAGTAGAATGTGGTATTCAACATTTTGCTGTCAGTAGTGTTGATGAGGCAGTGAAGTTAAGAAATATAGGAATTAATGAAATGATTCTGATTCTTGGCTATGTTCCATCAATCCATTATCATTATTTAATTGAATATGATTTAGTAGCTACAGTTATTAGTTATGAATATGGTTTGAAACTATCAGATTTTGCTATCTCAAATAAGACACAGATAAAAGTTCATATTAAGGTGGATACAGGAATGGCCCGTCTGGGTATAAGAATGCTTAAAGATGATTACAATCTAGATAAAGTATTAGCTGTATTACAGTTAAATGGTTTAAATGTTGAAGGTGTTTTTTCACATTTTAGTGTTTCTGATTCATTATTAGATGAAGATGACTTAGCTTATACTAAACAACAAATATCGATGTTTGATCAAGTTCTAGCTGATTTAAAGGAACACGGATATGATAACTTAAAAACGCATATGTCAAATAGTTATGGGGTTTTAAATTATCCTAATTTACCTTATGATTATGTCCGACCAGGTCTATTACTAGTTGGTGTAACTAGTGATGATTCCATTGCGATTAATACAGATCCATTATTTATTCCTGCACTTAGTTTCTACGCTAATGTGTCTTGTGTAAAAACAGTCCATAAAGGAAGCTGTGTAAGTTATGGCCGCCATTATCGCGCAACAAGTGATCGTGTCATTGCGACTGTTTCTTGTGGCTATGCAGATGGTTTACCACGTGCTGCGAGTAATCAAGGCATGAGTATGTTAATTCATGGACAACGAGCTCAAGTGATTGGTAATATCTGTATGGATCAATGTTTAATTGATGTTACAGACATTAAAAATGTTAAAGAAGGTGATTTGGTGACGATTGTTGGAAAAGATGGTCAAGAACAAATCAAAATAGATGAATGGACTCGGTGTGTACATAGCATAAATAATGACTTACTTTGTATGATTTCGGCTCGTGTTCCACGTTTTTACATCAATCAAGACTAGTCCTTAATGATTGCGACTAGTTTTCTTTTCGATTCATTAACGGTATAGAACTGATTTATGTTAAAATAATAGATATTGGAGGATATGTCTCATGAGAAAATGTTTATTAATTGATGGTAATGCAATGTTATTTCGCGCTTACTATGCGACTCTTTATGGAAAAAGTATGACTACAAGTAATGGGATTCCAACCAATGCAGTCTATGGTTTTATTACAATGGTACAAAAAGCTTTACAACTCATCCAACCTGATCGAGTGTTAATTGCTTTTGATAGTGGAAAACCTACGTTTCGTCATGAAACATATGAAGCTTATAAAGGAACAAGAAAGCAATTAGATCAAGAATTAATTGTTCAATTTCCAATTGTTCGAGAATATATTGATGCAGCTGGAATTCCAAGGTGGGAATGTGATGGTATTGAAGCTGATGATATCATTGGAACATGTGCTAAAACCTTTCCCGATTATGAAACGATAATTTTAACGAGTGATCGTGATTTATTACAATTAATTGATGATTCAACGAACGTTCTTTTAATGAAAAAAGGTATTAGTGAAATGGTACTCGTTGATATGAAATACTTAGCAGATGAATTTCATGTTCGCCCTGATCAAATTGTGGAAATGAAAGGTTTAATGGGCGATACGGCCGATAATATTCCTGGAGTTCCAGGTGTTGGTGAAAAGACAGCCCTTAAGTTACTTGAAGATTATGATAATGTTGCTAATGTTTATGAACATCTCGATGAAATTAAAGGTAAACTAAAGGAAAAGCTTGAACAAAATCGTGATAAAGCTGACTTATCACTATTCTTAGCTAAGATAGTAACGGATGCTCCGTTGCCTTTTGATATAGAAGATTGCGAGTTAAAAGTAAATGCTGATAAAACTAATGACTTCTTTAAAAAGTATGAGATGTTTTCTTTTATTAAAAAGAATGAACAAGAAAAAACACAAGTTCTTTCAACGGTAAAGTTTGAAAGCGTTCATGAAATCGCTGATGAATTCTTAATTGAAGGGATTTTTCTCTTTGCTGATGTAGACCAAGAAAACTACGATTATGCAACCTGTTATGGTTTATCCTTTGCTAAAGAAGACGCTATTCAGTATATTGGCTTGGATCATTTAGTAAAAGATACTAAAACTATGAATTTCTTAAAGAGTGCAATGAGTAAGGGTACATATGATGCCAAGAATCTAATGCATCTAGCCGATGAAAACAGCTTTGAAGTAAACGGACTTACTTTTGACTTAATGGTTGCTGCGTTTCTAGTTGATGGCAGTTTAAATGATTATGCTAAGTTAGCAGATAAGTACCATTTTGATAATTCATGCAATGTTGATGATGTATATGGAAAGAAAGGGAAACCGAAGTTAGCTGATGAAGAATCACGTCACGCTTATGTAAAAGCACAATGTATTGGTTGCGTGAGCATTATTGATGAAATAAAAAAGGAACTGGTTAACAAAGAGTGTCTTGATTTATTCGAAAAGATTGAAATGCCTTTAACAAAGGTACTTTATATAATGGAAAAGAATGGAATTACAACTGATTTAAGTGTATTAGATGAAATTGCTGCGAGTACGAATGAACGAATTGAATCGTTAAGTAATTCTATCTACGAAGTAGTTGGTCATGAATTCAACATTAATTCACCAAAACAATTAGCGATTGTCTTATTTGATGAATTAGGTTTGAAAGCAGGGAAGAAACGTTCTACTGCTGTTGATATCTTAGAAAAATTAATTCATGCTCATCCAGTAATTCCTTTATTGATGGAACAAAGAAAATATCAAAAACTTTATAGTACTTATGCAATAGGTTTAGCTAAACATATAAAGAAAGATGGTAAAATACATACTATTTTCAATCAATGTCTAACAACGACTGGACGCTTATCTTCGTCTGATCCTAATTTACAGAATATTTCTGTTCGTGATGAAGAAGGAAGAGGGATTAGAAAAGCTTTTATTGCTAGTGAAGGGCATGTTCTTTTATCAGCCGATTATTCACAAATTGAACTTCGGATGTTAGCCCATATGGCGAATGTTACAGAGATGATTGATGCTTTTAATCAAGGCATTGATATTCACCAACAAACAGCCATGAGTGTTTTCCAAGTAAAGGCAGATGAAGTTACATCGACGATGCGTCGTCAAGCTAAGGCTGTTAATTTTGGTATTGTCTATGGTATTAGTGAATTTGGATTAAGTGAACAATTAGGAATAACAAGAAAAGAAGCTAAAGAATTTATTGAACGATATTTTGCTTCTTATCCTAATATTAAGAAATTCATGGATGAAACAGTTGCGTTCTGTGAAGAAAATGGTTATGTGAAGACGTTATTTAATCGTCGTCGTGAAATTAATGAAATTCATGATAAAAACTACATGGTTCGTGAGCTTGGTAAACGAGCAGCTATGAATGCACCCATTCAAGGATCTAGCGCTGACTTAATTAAAGTAGCGATGAATCATGTTTATGAGGCTTTGATTGAACAAAAATGCAAGTCACAAATAATCCTTCAAATTCATGATGAATTAATCCTAGAAGTGCCTCTTGATGAAGTTGAAACCATGAAGAAATTAGTCCAAGAAGAAATGCAACATGCGATGAAGCTAAGTGTCCCATTAATTGCGGAAGCTTGTGTTGGACATTCATGGTTTGAAGCGAAGTAAGGTAAGCACATGCCAGAATTACCAGAGGTAGAGACGGTTTTAAGGACCTTAGAGACACAAATAAAAGATCGAAAGATTGTAGATGTTAAAGTATTGTGGAATAATATTATTATTGGAGATGTAGATATATTCAAAAATGATTGTCTTAATCAACATTTCCGTGAATTTCAAAGAGTAGGAAAATATCTATTGTTTAAAATGGATTCTAAAATGTTAATCATTCATTTGCGTATGGAAGGCAAATTCTATATTATGAATAAAAATGATCCAATAGAAAAACATATTCATGTTATTTTTACACTTGATGATGGGAGAGAATTACGTTATCACGATACTCGTAAGTTTGGGAAAATGGTGATTTATGAATTAGATGATCAATCTCAATATCCAGCTATTTCTAAGATAGGTTATGATGTTTTTGATGAACGATTAGACATAGCTGCATTATATGAAAAATGGCATACTCGTACACTTCCTGTTAAACAAGTGTTGTTAGATCAATCCTTCATGGCGGGAATTGGTAATATCTATGCTGACGAAATCTGTTTTAGTGCTCGCTTACATCCAGAGACTAAGATGAATCGATGTTCAAGAAGTGATTTTGATAAGATTCTTTTAGAATCTCGACGGATTCTAAATGGAGCTATTAAGAGTGGTGGAACAACGATTCGTTCGTATACATCATCTCTTGGAGTAACGGGTCGTTTTCAGTTACAATTAAAAGTTCATCAACGTGCTGAAAAAGAATGCTTACAATGTGGTACAATTATCAAGAAAATAAAGGTTGCGGGTAGAGGTACTTATTTATGTCCGACATGTCAAAGAAAGAAATAAAATGGATTGCCATTACAGGTGTTATTGGTTCTGGTAAATCAAGTGTCATAGACTATCTTAAAAGATGTGGCTATGAGGTTTTAGACTGCGATGAAATTGCTCATGAATGTTTGAAAGTAAATGAACCTTCTTATTTTAAGGTTATTGATATCTTTGGTAAAGAATTAATCAAAGATGATTTAAGTATTAATCGTAGTTTATTAGCAAATTTGATCTTTAATAACGATGTCGCTAAAACTCAACTTGAAGCAATTCTTCATCCGGATATTAAACGTCGTTTATATTTAGCTAAGCAAGCATCTACTTCATCTGTTTTATTTGTTGAAGTACCATTGCTTTATGAATGTGGTTGGGATGATGATTTTGATGCTGTCTGGGTTGTTTCTTCAAACCTTGATACTATTTATGCTCGTTGTATGAATAAGCGTTTAATGAGTGTTAAAGAGGTTGAGGAGCGCTTATCTAAACAAATACCTTTGAAGATTAAAGAAAGTAAAGCAGATGTATTGTTGATGAATAACCAAGGAATTGAACATCTTTATCAACAAATTGATGAAGTGATTGAAAGGGGATTACTATGAAAGAGGGAAAATTAAAAATAGAAAATATTCGTAGCCTTAATAATGAAGACTATGCAATTATCAGTATGTTATATGCTCCTTTAATTAAAGGTAAAGCTCTTGAAATCTATTTATTACTCAATTCTTTAGTGGAGACTAAATCAATGATTACAAATCATCGTTTTTTATTGGAAACCCTTAAAATTAGTGAACTAGAATTCATTCAAGAACGTAAGATATTAGAACAATTTTTATTAATCAGAACCTTTAGTGATGAAAACAAAAATAGTTTGATTAAGATACAACCACCTAAATCAGGAATCGATTTCCTTAAACATGAAGTGTTTGGTCGTTTATACTGTAAGACATTAGGTCAACAAATGTATGAATTTGTAAACGTAAGTTTTGCGAAAAGCTCTACCATGGATCCTGCTTATTCCGAAATAAGTGAACCCTTTAAAATCAATGGAAATCTTGATTGGCAAGATAATGAAGAAGCTATGTTTAAAGCAACTAAACCAATCTTAGAAACAACTCAAGATTTCAATTTTGATTTAGTTTCATTCTTAAACAATTGTTCTCCTTTAGCTTTCCCTTTAAATGCAAGAGATGAAGTAGCATTAAAAGAAATTAAGGAATTGGGTTCTATTTATGGTGTCGATGAGCAAGGAATGATTTTATTAGTAGCACGAAGTATGGATTTGCGTAGTAATAAATTAAATATTCAGCGCCTAAAAAGTCGTATCTTATCTTCTTATCAACCCAAGATTAAAGACACTAATAATCCCTATGAGTTAAGCCCTGTTGAGTTCCTATACTATAAGCAAGGTGGTATTGCGGTCGTTAGTGCTGACAAGAAAATTGTTGAAGACTTAGTACGTGTGATGAAATTACCAAATGAAGTGGTTAATGTGTTAATTGAATATGTATTAAATATCAATCACCAAAAGTTAGATCGCTCTTATATTGAAAAAATAGCAGGGAATTGGGTTCGATTAAAAGTAACTACTTATGATGAAGCTATTGCACAATGTCTTCCAGTTACTAAGAAACAATATAAAACGGCTCCAAAGAAAAAGCTACCTGATTGGTATGCTCATCCTGAAAAAGAAGTAGAAGTCATCGATGAAAACTTTGATATGGGTGAATTGGATAAAGCCTTAGCTAAAATGAGGGGTGAATAAAATGGAAAAGATAACATTCAATTATGAATTAAATAATGAACAAAAAAAAGAAAAAGAAATTCTTGTACAAGCATTATTAAAAGAACCACGCATTCAAGATTGGTTAATTAAAAATCATTGTCAATCTGATATCATTATGAATCATTCACAAAAGTTTAAGACATGGCTTCATGACTTAACTATTTGTGAGAAATGTACAGGCTTGAATCAATGTCAACAAGTACGTACTGGTAAACTATTAGACTTAGTTTATGATGGTATCTTGATGAATGAGATTCATGATTGTCGCTATTTAAAAGCAACTGAAGCACAAATGCTTCATGAGAAAAATTATAAGTATCATCATTGTTCAGAAGATATGTTGAAAATAGCAATTGATAAAATAGATTTTAAGAATGAAAATCAAGCCTATGTACAATTAGTTGTGGGGATAATGAATCATTTAACTGAAAAATATAATAAAAAAGGATTCTATCTGGTTGGAAAACCAGGAGTTGGGAAAACTTATTTAGGTGTAGGAATCACAAATTATTACGCTAAAGAGAACAAAAAAGTTGCCTTTGTGAACGTTCCAGAATTAATCTCTGATTTAAAGATGAGTATGAATGATGCTTATCGATTTGAAAAAATTATGAGTGATTTAAAGAAAACTGAAATAGTTGTGTTCGATGATATTGGCGGAGAAAGTGTGACGAGTTGGGTTAGAGATGAAATTCTTTTACCAATTTTTAATGAAAGAATGGAAAAAAAGCTTCTTACATACTTTACAAGTAATTATACGATTGCTGAATTGGAAACACATTTTGCTCTTGATTCACGTGGTAATATGGATGAAATTAAGGCAAATCGTCTCATAGAACGTATTAAAGCTCTTACATTTGAAAAAAATGTATCAGGAATTAATCGGCGTGTTTAAAAATACTAGTCAAAAGTATTTAATAATGCTATTATTATAGGGCATGAATGGAGGAATATTATGATAAAGCGTATTGGTATTCTAACATCTGGGGGAGATGCTCCCGGAATGAATGCGGCAATTAGAGCAGTAACTCGTGTGGCCATTAATAGTGGAATCGAAGTTTATGGTATCTATGATGGATATCGTGGATTAGTAGAAGGCTATATTGAACCAATAACGAGATCAAGTGTTGGAGACATCATTGACCGTGGTGGAACTATTCTTGGATCAGCTCGTTTGCCTGAATTCAAAGATCCCTTAATTCAAGAACAAGGTGTGGAGCAATTAAAAAAGCGTAACATTGAAGCTCTTGTTGTTATTGGAGGAGATGGGTCTTATCGTGGAGCGTTAGCTTTAACTAAGCTAGGTATTAATTGTATTGGTTTACCAGGAACAATTGATAACGATATTACTAGTACAGATTCAACAATCGGATTCGATACTGCATTACAAACTGTAGTAGAAGCCGTCGATAAATTGCGAGACACATCTAGCTCTCACCATCGTTGTTCCATTGTAGAAGTGATGGGTAATCGATGTGGAGATTTAGCCCTTTACTCAGGGATTGCCTGTGGTGCTGAAATCGTCATTACTGCTCAAAACGGTTTTGAAGAAACAGAAGTGTTAGAGCGACTCAAAGAATTTGATGTTGTAAAGAAGAAAAGACATGCCATTGTAGTTATTAGTGAGAAAATCACTGATGTTGAAGCATTCGCTAAAAAAGTTAGCTTAAATACTGGCTTTTCAGGTCGTGCGACAGTACTTGGACATGTTCAAAGAGGTGGTTCACCAACTCCAATTGATCGTGTCTTAGCGTCTCGTATGGGTGAAAAAGCAGTCGATTTGTTAATTAATGGTATCGGAGGTCAATGCGTGGGTATTCGCGACAATCAAATTGTTGCTGTACCTATTGACGAAGCCCTTGATATGCCACGAGCTTCACGTAAAAAACTACAAGACTTGTTTGATCGTCTTGTATAGAAAGAAATTAGGAGGAAGATAAACATGGAAAGAAAAACTAAAATTGTTTGTACAATTGGGCCTGCAACTGAAAGCGAAGAAATGCTTGTAAAAATGGCCGATGCTGGAATGAATGTATGTCGTCTAAACTTCTCTCATGAAACACATGAAGGACATTTAGAAAGAATTGAAAGAATTCGTAAGGTTGGAAAAGAAACAGGAAAGAAATTCGCCCTATTGTTAGATACTAAAGGTCCTGAAATCCGTTGTGGAGTATTCAAAAATGGACAAGAATCTTATGTAATTGGTGACATTGTTACTTTATGCCGTGAAGAAATTGAAGGAACTAAAGAAAGATTCCATATCCAATGCCCTGAAATGTTTGATGATGTTTCAGTTGGTGGAACAGTCTTAATCGATGATGGAAAAGTTCGTTTAACAATTCTTGAGAAAAAAGAAGGCGAATTAGTTTGCCGTATTGAAAATCCAGGAGTTATTAAAAACCGTAAAGGATGTAATGTACCTAATGTTAAATTAAGTATGCCATTCATTTCTGCTAAAGATGAAAGTGATATTCGTTTTGCTGCTAGAAACCGTTTAGATTATATCGCAGCTTCTTTCACAAGAAGAAAAGAAGATATTTTGGCTATTAAGAAAATTTTAGCTGAAGAAGGCGATACGCATATTCAAATTATTGCTAAAATCGAAAACCAAGAAGGTTACGACAACTTAGATGAAATCTTATCTATCGTTGACGGAATCATGGTTGCTCGTGGAGACTTATGTGTTGACGTTTCTGTTGAATTAGTACCTATTTACCAAAAACAAATGATTAAACGTTCAAATGCATTTGGTAAACCAGTTATTACAGCAACTCATATGTTAGAATCAATGCAATCAAACCCAAGACCTACTAGAGCTGAAGCTAGTGACGTTGCAAATGCTGTTTTAGATGGTACTGATGCAATTATGTTATCTGGAGAATCAGCAGTAGGAGCCTATCCAATTGAAGCTGTACAAACAATGGATAAAATTTCTAAAGCAATGGAAGCTATTCTTCCTTATCGTGAACGTTTAGACAAAGCAATCGCAACTTCAAGAAAAACAAAAGAAGATGCAATTGGTATGTCAGCTGCTGATACAGCAATGTCTTTAGATGTTGCGGGAATCATATGCTTTACATCAAGTGGAAACTCTGCTCGACGTATATCAAAATTCCGTCCAAAAGCGCCAATTATTGCGGTTTGCTTCGATCCAGAAGTAGAACGTTCATTAACAGTTAACTGGGGTATTTCAACGTACTTGAGTACTGAAGTAAACACTCAAATTAATGAATGTGACTTAGCACGTAGAATTGCGAAAGAACATGGTATTTCTAATGGTGAAACAATTATTGTTGTTGCAGGTTACCCAGCTGGTTCTGGAGCAACTAACACAATGAAAATTATTGACGTTAAATAAAACCTTTGAGCTTCTTAAATAGAAGCTCTTTTCTATGAGGATTATCAAATTTAGTCTTCTACATCTACCAATAAATAGTTAATAATGCTATAATACTGTTATATTCAGGAGGAATCAAAATGAAAGTTATCGTTTGTAAAGATTATGCAGAAGTAAGTAAAAAAGCTTTTGAAGTTATGCATGAATTAGTTACTACTAACAAAAAAGCGGTGTTAGGTTTAGCTACAGGATCTAGCCCTATCGGATTATATGAAAATATGATTAAAGATCATAAAGAAAAAGGAACTAGTTATGCTGAATGTAGTAGTTTTAACTTAGATGAATATGTAGGAATTGACCAAAACCATGATCAATCATATTATACATTTATGCATGAGAACTTATTTAATGGAATTGACATCAAAGAAGAAAATGTGCGTTTACCTTATGGTAATTCAGAAGCTGATTGTGCTGCTTATGAAAAATCAATGGAAAATGTTACAGTTGATATGCAAGTTCTAGGAATTGGAAGTAATGGACATATTGGGTTCAATGAACCAGGAACTCCATTTACTGAAGAAACTCATATTGTTACTTTAAAAGAGGGAACTCGTCAAGATAACGCTCGTTTCTTCGAAGATGATATTAATAAAGTGCCAACTCATGCTATTACAATGGGTATCGCTACAATTATGAAATCAAAGAAAATTCTATTAGTTGCATCAGGCGCTAATAAAGCAGATGCAATTTATGCGATGGTTAATGGACCTGTAAGTGTTGATTGTCCTGCTTCAGTTCTACAAAATCACAAAGATGTTGTTGTGATTGTTGATGAAGTTGCTGGAGCTAAACTTTAAAATATAAGTCAGACTCATAATCAAACGATTATGAGTTTTTTTAGCGTCACATGTCCGGTAACAAAAAATACTAATTGGCTAATATTTCATGGTCAAATTGTAAATATGATAATGATATTACCAGTCGAATTTAAAAAATACATAAATGTATACTTTACAAGACTTAATAGTTTAGGTAATAATCATAGTTACTTCG
>F144_Wood_Sandpiper__coassemble_40_pt1 | contig 26516 bp, 26 predicted proteins | sample F144_Wood_Sandpiper__metabat2_low_PE_003 | metagenome-assembled genome bin F144_Wood_Sandpiper
CATCAGCTACCATCTTGATAATGTTGCATCGTATATTCTTCGCATGTTCTTGTAATGTTGTCATCTTAGTTTCTCTCTTTCTTAAAAATAGTGTCTAATTTTTCACGTAGAAAAATTGAAGCATCTTTTAAATCTTCTTCCCAAGTTGGAGAACCAATATACCAAAACTCCCCAACAAACATTCTAATTCCTAGTGCTTTTAAGACTTCAATATTAGAAATAAATTGTGTGTGTCCAGTTCCAAATGGTATTTCTCTATACGCACCTGGAACTGTTTCTTTTAAATGAGCAGCTACAATATGTCCTTTACCTTTATTTAAATCATCATTAACAGATGGTCCATAAATCAGTGATGCATTTGTTAAATTACCAATATCAGGGTAGACACCTAAATAAGGGTGGTTTAGTTCATGTACATATTCCATTGCTTTTTCTACGGTATCCATAAAAGGTGTTTCCATGGTTTCAAATCCCATCACAATTCCTTTTTTAGCGGCCATTTCACAAGCTATTTTTAAACCTTCAATAAAGTTTGCTTTTGTTTGTTCATTACCTTCATCATAATAAACATCATAGCCAGCTAATTGAATAATTCTTACGCCTAAATCACTTGCTAAATCAATCGCTTTTTCCATGATTTCAAACCCACGTTGTCGTGTCTTAGTATCAAGACTTCCTAATGGATATTTACGGTGTCCACTTAAACAGATTGAATTAATATGAACACCTGTTTTAATCATGGCTTCAATTAGTTCAATTCTTTCTTCCTTGCTCCAATCTAAACGGGCTAATTTATCATCAGTTTCATCAATACTTAATTCTAAGTAATCAAATCCACTAGTCTTTGTATGTTCTAACTTTTGTATCCAAGTTAGTTCTTTAGGCATTGCTTTTTCATATAAACCTAATTGATAGTTCATTTACTTACCTTGACCATAATAAGCGTTAGGTCCATGCTTTCTTTTAAAATGTTTATCAAGTAAAGTATCTTGCATTTTAACTAAATCATTAGCAATGATTTTAGTGTTCAGTGCCATGAGTGCTAATTCTTCTAGTACAACTGCATTATGTACAGCATCTAATCCATCTTTACCCCAAGTGAAAGGACCATGTGAGTGAACAAGAACGGCTGGCATTTCATCAGGATTAATATTGCGTTCTTTAAATGTTTCCACAATCACATTCCCTGTTTCGACTTCATAAGCTCCATTAATTTCTGAATCACTCATCATCCTTGTACAAGGAATTGGACCATAGAAATAATCACCATGCGTTGTACCTAAAGCAGGGATATCTGCACCCGCTTGAGCCCAAGAAGTTGCATAGCGTGAGTGTGTGTGAACAACACCACCGATATTAGGAAAATTCTTATAGAAAGCCAAATGAGTCATTAAATCACTGGATGGTTTTAACTTACCCTCAACTACATTTCCCTCTAAGTCACAAACAACCATATCTTCAGCTTTCATATGTTCATAGTCAACACCACTAGGTTTAATAACCACTAAACCAGCTGTACGATCAATGGCTGATACATTACCCCAAGTAAAAGTAATAAGGCCATGTTTTGGTAAAAGTAAGTTAGCATCTAATACTTCTTTCTTCATTTTTTCTAACATATGGGTCTCCTATCGACTTACGTAGTAAACAGCAGCTTCATTTTTAGTATGATTAGCCGCAATAATCAAATCACGATTCAACTCATTCACAACCGCTAAATTAGCTGGTCCACAACCTTCTTCAATGATGGTTGTTACAAATTCATTATTAATATATTGCACATAGAACATTTCCGCATTAACTCTGCGAATTCCCGCCAAGAAAGTTGGAACGCCTAATAATTCTGCACCCACTAAAGTATGGGCAAAATCAATTTCATTAGCATATGTGTAAACATCTTCATATTTTCCCGCAATTTTCTTATAGATCTTAATGGTGTTACCATGGAAAGGTTCAATGGTCATGAGTTCTTCTTCACCATCACCATCGATGTCGATGACTGCCACTTCACTGATGCATCCATCAAGGATTTGTTCAATCTGCCACTTTCCATCTTTTGTCAATGGAGGTGTAATTTTCTTAATGCCTGCATCACTTGTAAAGTAGCCACAGATTTCATTGTTTTTTGTATAACGGAAATAACCATGATTTTTAGCCATACCATCCGCTAAAACTTCTAGTTTAAGTCCTTCATTTAAGTCTTCAGGTAAGATAGCTGTATAGATTTTACCTGGGTCAGACCAATCTTCTTTATCTTTTTTAGTATTCGCAATCGTCGCTCCAATAAAATAATTAACGCCATTTTTTGCGTAAATATCAAAACGATGAATGTATGGAAGATGACATAAATCTTTAATAATCCATCCTTCTTTCGCATCATACTTACCCCAAACAATCTTCGCTAAACTTGGGCTCACTTTCAAATAGAATTCTTGAACCGCTAAGAACTCTCCTTCTTTTCCAGGGATAGGTATGATTGACATACAACCTCCTGCATTGTTCCAAACTTCTTCACGCTTTGTGAAATTCTTGCCACTATAATCGTAACAAGGTCCACCTTTTTCCTCACTGGCTAAAAGTAAATGTGTTTCATTGTTCATTGTAATACTGCTAGCACAGTAACAACGGAACATTTCATCTAGATGTTTTTTTTCGATTTTCATGATTTGCCCTCCTTAAATTGGGTTAAAACGACTTTTCTATATATCCTTATTTTACTCTATGAGTGATTATGTTTCAAGGACGATATATGAACAATTAGCGCTTTATATGAACTATATTAAGCGCTTAAAATCGAATCAATGGGATTACTTCTACTATTACATACATTTTATGAACTTTGTTATTATTTATAAGCAATTAAATAATCATATTAATCTTATAAAACAAAATTCAGTTATGTTTAGGCTAAGCTAAACTAAAAAACAGACCGAATTAAACGATCTATTTTCTAACAAATTATGAGTTAAGAATCTCAGCATGAATATTAAAATAGTTCATTCTTATTCATGAAATCGATAATATTAATATGTTTAATTCCATTTCTTTTTTGAAGAAGATAATCAGTTGTAGCAACATACTTGGAATGACTATCCTTAATCTGTTCTAAAGGTCTATATTCTCTATCTTCAGTTTCTTTACTCAGCATGATCGTGTAGGAAACCTGTACATAAGAATAATTTAACTCTCTATCTCTGAGAATAAAATCGCACTCTAATTTTCCAATTCTACCTACACTTACTGAATAATCATGGCTTCTCGCATAGATATATACAATGTTTTCTAAACAAGGTCCATAATTCACTTGATTATCTGTATTTAAAGAATAATAGAAACTTAAATCAGCTACGTAATATTTCTTTTCTCCAGTAATTGCTTTTTTTGATTTCATATCATATCGACTACAGTTATAGATAATCTTCGCATCTAACAGAGCTTGAATATATCGGCTTACTGTTCGTTTACTAATCGATGTTCCATTCTTCTTTAACTCACTAACAATTCCATTAATACTAATTAATGATCCAAAATTATTAATTACAAAGTTTTTCACAACATCGAACGCATCTCTATCTCTTACTTTTACTCTGCTTTTAATATCTTTATCAAATATTTCTTTAACAACACTTTGTGTATAAGTTCTTTTATCCCCCATACTGTCTATCATAATAGTTCGAGGAAATCCGCCTTCTAAAATATAAGCATTTAATTCTTCTAAAGGATTTGAGCTAATCGTCTTATTATAAAACTTCTTCATGTTTTCATATTCTTCAAAACTCAATGTAAACATTTCAAATTCTATATACCGTCCTGTTAATTTGGTCATCAATTCTCCACTCAATAAGTATGAGTTCGAACCAGTAATAAAAATTGAAAACTGCCCATCATTTCTAAATCCATTCAGCACTTCTTCAAATCCATTTACATTTTGCACTTCATCAATAAACAAATATTTTAATTTCTTAATACCTGACGTTTTTTCAGTAATGATTTCTTCAAGTTGATCAGCTTCCTTAATCTTTCTAAATTCAGTTTTATCGAGGTCAATATAAATAATATTATCTTTAGAGACACCTTGCGTCATAATTTCTTCCGCAATAGTTTGCATTAAAATAGATTTACCACAACGACGAACACCTGTAATTACTTTTATGATATCTTCAGCATCATAAAAACCTCTTATCTTTTTTAAATAGTTCTCTCTTTTATATATTTTCATGTTTTATCACCATAGTCATTATATCACTTTTATGTGCTTTATATGCATTTAACGTTACCGATTTTGATTTTTTCGCAAATGTGGGAACGTTAAATAGGTAATTATATCGTTTTGAGATTATTTAACAGGAATTGTTATATACTTTTTACTGTCAGACTTATATTATCACTATATTTACAAATAACTCTGATAACTCATATACCACAATTTCTACAACTTTGCTATTCAAATAATCAGTGCTTATTTACACTTTCTTCCTTGCAAAAATATACCAGAAATTGCTCCAATAAGAACAATCGGCGATAACCTGATAAACAGCCATTCAAATGCATGAAAACCTACGCCCAACACTGCAGTTTCAGGTTCATTATAATCCCAGGCTAAATAAGGACTATTTAATAATAGTAAGGCTATAAAAATCATCACTATAACAGCACACAAACAGATAAATATCCAATTAAATATTTTTCTTTTTGAAGTTTCTCTTTGTGCCAGTTGCAAGTTTATGCCCTCTAGTTTTTCGGAAATTACTATTAGGCTATCAGTATTAATTCCATTAACAGTTTCTTTGAGTAATGAGCTTACCGGGATTTCAAGTACTTCCGATATCGTTATCAGCATATCAGAATCGGGTACTGACAAACCTTGTTCCCATTTAGAGAGTGTTTGTCGCACCACGTTCAACTTGATAGCAAGTTCTTGTTGCGAAAGCCCTTTGGATTTTCTCATTGCTTTAATATTTTTGCTTAGCATTAGGGATGACCTCCTTCTTTTAAGTTATTACTACTATTATAGGAGAAACTGACCGATGCCACAAGCAATGCATTTTAACATTTAAGTTAAATGTTAAATTCTAAGTTGTAGATGTATAATAGAAAACAGATAGATAAAGCACTTTTTTAGAATTTTCGAACCTAAAATGATACCACTCAAGGCTTGAATTTTTATCCAATAGAGGAAACAAAAAATAATACACAATAAAAGTGCCACCCAAATGACACTTTGCATTAATCATATATATTTTTGTTTTACTCAAATTCATTAATAATTACTTTTATCTCTTCAATATCTACGAATTTCTTGATGTGATTCGCTAAAGCATCAAGAGCGTCGCTTGAGTCTTTTTTCCTTACTTCAATCGGTAGATGATAGGATTGTGCTATTTTATTAAGATAACTCGTTGTAAATTCCTCATTATCTAGAAAACCATGAAGGTAAGTTGCAAGTACACGGTTTTTATAGACACCTAAAACGTTATCACTCTCCGCTAAAAAAACACACTCATCTTCACAACACTTGCTTTGACCATGATGTATTTCATAGCCTGTAAACAGTTGTTGTTTATCAAATAATTCACTCGTATAATTAGCCTGTATTGTTGAATTTCGGGTTACTTTCTCTTGATTAAAGAATGTATCAAGAGGTAATAGTTTTAAACCATCCACTCTTTCTTCTTCTGATTCAATCTTATGAGGGTCACTAATTGTACTTCCAAGCATTTGTAAACCTCCACATATCCCAAGTACATAACCACCTTGAACTGCATATTCAATGATAGCATCAGCGAGTCCGTTCTCTTTTAATAAAGCTAAATCAGACAGGGTGCTTTTACTGCCTGGAATCATAATACAATGGCAGTTTGCAACTTGTTTTGGGTGATGAATTAATTCAATGCCTAGATGAGAATAATCATTTAAACACTGAAAATCAGTTAGATTAGAGGCATGTTGAAGTTGAATGATACCAATTTTTAATTCTCCCTTTTGGTTAAATTGCGGATTTTGATCTTCTTCATCAAGATTTAAGTTGTGCATAGGTACAACGCCCAATACTTTGATACCACAAAGGTCTTCAAGAATTTGCTTCCCTTCCTTAAAATAAGTAGGGTCACCATGGAATTTATTAATAATTATCCCTTTTACTGCGTTTCGCTCTTCTTCACTTAATAACATTAAGGTACCATAAACACTAGCAAATACACCACACTGTTCAATGTTTGCTACTAGGATAACGGGTGCCTTGATTTTGTTTATGATTGGGAAATTGGCGATATCTTGTCCTTTACGGTTTAATTCAGCGCAACTTCCACTCCCCTCAAGTAGTATCAAATCATGTTTCATTGATAGACTCTTATAAGCATCGACAGCAACATCTAAAAAGTCAGAGGTATCGTTTGAACTCTTTCCTTTTTTTATAATTTGCATTTTCCCATCTTGTGGTTTTAATAAAATTGGATTCATCATAATCGATGGATTAATCCCACACGCTTTTGCTTGTAGAATTTGTCCTCTTCCCATTTCAAGTGATTCAATACTAACACCACTATTCAAAGAAATGTTTTGAGCTTTAAAAGGTGCCACATTCATAGAATCTTTTGAAAAAAGACGACATAAACCAGCGACGATGGTTGTCTTCCCTACGTTTGATGCGCAACCAAGGATGGCTAGATTTTTTGTTTTATTCATGACTTCGATTGAATATGAGTTTTCATATTCGTTCACTTCACCAAAGACAATCGCTATTTTATGTTTGAAGATGGGACCATCTACAACCAAGGTATGATATTCACCGGATTCCCCAGCTGGATCAATTCCTTGCTTAACGAATTCATCAACCATCGCCTGAGTAAGTTGTTTTCCTAAAAGAGAAGGGTTTAATAAATTTTTCTTTATTTTCTTCACATAAGCAATAAATCCTAAATCAACAAATTCTCTTACTACATCAATTCTAGGAACATTCCATAATGGGAATATCGCTTGAATCCCCACCTTTTCACAACGCTCTTCGCACCATTGACGATGTGCTTCTAAATCAATGTCACCAAAAATAAAGCCTTCAATTTGATATTCTTCCTTAAAGCGACAAAGGGCTGCTTCAAAATCATCGGCATAGCTTTGGTTTAAACCACACACCACAATTTCTAATGGAATATTTAATGAAAAACTTAACTGTTTAAGTATTCTTTTATCAACATCATGAAACCAACTTCTATCTTTATTAGCTGTTGTCATTAATACCATCACTTCATAAGATGCATCGATGGCTTTCTTTAATGATAGAACACTATCTTTTCCTGATGAAAAGGAACATCCAATTTTCATTCTACGTCCTCCCATAATTTAGCACTTTTCAACATCCATGTTCTAATGTCCATAGAAAATGCTTTACTTAAATCATTGGAACCTAACACATTACGTGGTGTTCCTTCCCTTTTAATACATCCTTCATCTAATAAGTAAACCTTATCAGCAAATGAATTAACTAAGTTTAAATCATGAAGGACACCTAAAATAATCTTATCTTCACTTTTGGCCCATTCACGAATAAAGCTTAAGAGTTCAATTTGATATTTGATATCTAAATGATTGGTCATTTCATCCAATAAAACAACTTTAGGATTCTGAGCTAACATTCGGGCAATATAAACACGTTGAAGTTGTCCTCCTGAGCAAGTATGTAACATCTTCTCTTTTTCATTTAATAAGCCGACTCTTTTCAAACAATCCAAAGTAATCTCTTCATCTTCTTTACTATAACTAGATAAGACATCACGCTTATGTGCATAGCGTCCCATAAGGACTGTTTCATAAAGAGTATAACTAAATGAAACATCACTAATTTGTGAAATCATCGCTACTTCTTTGGCTAGTTCATTTCTTTTTAAATCTTTTAAATTCCTATTATTTAAGAGTATCTCTCCTTGATAATCCATCAATGAATTAATGCATTTTAAAAGAGTTGTTTTACCACACCCATTAGCACCGATAATGAAGTTCATTGATTGACTAACTAGTTCAATTTGAACATCTTGAAAGACGATGTTTTTTCCATAGCTTGCTGATAGGTGGTTAAGTGTTAATTTATCCAAATGACTTCATCCTTTCAAAATAGATTTTAGCGAATAGAGGTGCACCAACAAGGGCAATTACAGCACCTACTGGTAATTCAGAAGGAGAGACAATCGTTCTTGCTAGAGTGTCAGCAATCACCATTAACATCCCTCCGATAAAGAAGCTGGTTGGAAGTAATAAAGAATGTTTATTACCTACTAGTTTACGTGCAAGATGTGGAGCCACCAAATCAATGAAACCAATAATCCCACAAATTGCTACACTACTTCCACTTAGTAAGGCTGCGATAATTAAAATCCTTCGTTTTACTTTTGCTACTGAAACGCCTAAACTTCTTGCTGTCTCATCACCAAAACTCATGATATCAAGTTCTTTCATAAAGAAACAAATAGCTAATGTTCCTAATATAAAGAAAGGAATATATAATTGTAAATAGCTCCATCCTCTTAGTGAAAATGTTCCTAATTGCCAAAGGGCAATGGCTTGCATTTTATCATAAGCGAAATAACTGACAACGTTTAATATTGCGTTTAGAAATAAGGATAAAATCATCCCCATTAAAACGACACTTGTTCCTGATAAATCGCGGTCTGTTTTTGAGGCAAACAGAATAACGGATAAGACCGTTAAAACTCCACCAATAAAGCCAACAATGACTAAGTCATAACCTTGTAATAAAGGTAATGACATTCCAAATACAATTGCTAAACCAACCCCTAGTCCTGCACCTGAAGATACACCAAGTGTGTAGGGAGTTGCTAAAGGATTTTTTAAGACAGATTGAACTAAACAACCACTCATTGCAAGGGCTGAGCCAACTACAAAGGCTAATAAAACTCTGGGTAAGCGAATCGTCATAATAATGACTATTAATGATTCAGTAATACTTTCACTAAGTGGCGTATTAAAAAGTTGATGCATGATTACATTCATGATATCTGATATAGGAATATTACTACTTCCAATGGTTATTGAAACAAATAAGACAACGATTGAAAGTATTCCTAAAAATAGTATTTTTTTATTGACCATAGACTTCTGGATAAATCAATTGAGCCATTTGTTTTAAGGCTTCAATAGCATTTTGTGAACATCGTGAAGATAGGTTTGAATCAATGACATAAACAGATTCTGTTTTAATGGCATTTAATACTTGAAAACCTTCACGATTCATAATCTTATTAATTGCTTCATCATCATAACTTTGATTTGTAATAATAACATCTGGGTTCATTGTAATAATTGCTTCAATACTTGGTTTTGGCCAACCTGATTCACTGCTCATAATATTCGTAGCACCTAGTACTTCAATAAACTCATTAAGGAATGTGTCTTTACCAGCACTTACTAGTGGGTCTGAACTTATTTCAAGATAAACCGTTTTCTTTGTTTTAATACTCTTTGCTAATTCTTTGATTGTATTAACTTCTTCACTAATTAAATCTGTCATTGTTTTTGCTTCTTTTTCTTTTTTAACTAAAGAACCAATAAAGGTAATATCTTCGATCATTCCATCAATGCTTACTGAAGTAGGTAAATATACGACACTAATTCCTGCTTCTTTTAATAAGGCATAAGGATCTTCATCGCCTATTTTGTTATGTCCTGAGGCAATAATAATATCTGGTTTCATCTCAATAATGGCTTCAGCATCTGGATTACGGAAATCAATCACTTGAACATCTTCATTAATACCCTCAATACTAGATGAATACTTATCAACACCAATAATTTGTTCTCCTACACCAAGTCCTAACAATATTTCTGTGTTTGAAGGTGCTGTAGAGAGTATACGTGCTGTTTGAGTAGGAGCGTTAACTTCATTGCCCTCACGGTCAATTATCGTCTTAGGTGCTGGATTACCGCATCCACCTAATACCATTAATAAACATAGACTGATTAATATTTTTTTCATAAATTCTCCTTCGCCATGATGGCGTTCATTGTTTCAATTAAGGTTTTGTTTTTCTCATGATGACTGACACAGATTCGATAAGTATAAGTATTTACACCAACAAAACTTGCACAATCGCGTAAGATAACATGCTTTTTTATACAAGCACTAGCTAAATCGAAATCTGCTTCAAATAAAATAAAATTAACGGTGGATGGATAAACTTTAAATCCACATCGTTTTAATTCATCTTGTAAATAAACACGTTCTTTTTTTATCAATTCATGACTTTCTTTAATAAACGCTTTATCCTTTAAATAATAAGGTAATATTTTATCAATAATTCCATTCACTGCCCAAGGTGGACTCTTTAATTTTAAAGTAGCCAAGGTAGCAAGGTTACTTGTAAATAAAGCACCCATTCTTAGACCTGGACATTGAAAGAATTTCGTATAAGATTTAATTACATAAAGTCTGTCATCTTCTATATTTAAACAAGATTCACGCTTATCTGTGAAGTCCATAAAACTCTCATCAATGATTAAGATAGTATTCGGATACCTCTTTCGATAATCCAAGATATCAGTTTTATTAACTAAAGAACCTGTAGGATTATTAGGATTACAGATAAACAAGCAACCTGTTTCTGTTATTTCTTTTAGAGTAGATGCATAATCAAAACTAATTACCTGTTTGATAATTGCCTGATTGGCACTTAATGCTTGTTCATATTCACTAAATGTTGGCATAAGAATTGTTGCTTCTTTTATATTTAAATGATGAACAAGGTCAAAAATCAAAGGAGAAGCACCATTCCCAAGAAAAACATCGTTTGCATCTTCATATTCGCAAATTGCTTTTTTTAAGTCATAATATTCAATATCAGGATAAGTAAAAATTGTATTGAATGCCTGATGATAAATATCTTTTAACCAATCAGGAGAAGACGCAGGATTAATATTGGCACTATAATCACGATATAACGTCGCATCTTCATGATTGGCTCTAGCAATGGCTGCCTGATTAGCTCCATGGATATATTTCATAGATAGATTTTCCCTCCTATAACAAGTAAAATCATTAAGAGTGTTGTGGCAATTAATAACTTCTTCATTGATTGATAAGCTTGCTCATTGATTTCATTTTTAGCGTCACCAATTGTTGGCTTATCAACAAGTATCCCTCCATAAGTACTCGCTCCACCAAGTTGAATACCAAGTGCGCCAGCAGCGCTACTTTCCGGATGAGCGCTATTGGGTGAGAGATGGTTATATCGATCGCGTTTTGTGATTCTAAAACAATCGCGCATTGATAAAGAAACTAAAGGACAAGCAAGAATCATTAATAAACTGCTCAATCGAGCAGGTATCAAGTTAAATAAATCATCCAGTTTCGCTGGGAAATAACCAAACTCACAATATTTTTCATTCTTATATCCAAACATGGAATCCATGGTATTCACTGCTTTATAAAGAAGCATACCTTGAATACCAAAACAAAGATAATAAAACATGGGAGCAATAATTCCATCACTAATATTTTCAGAGACCGTTTCAATAACCGCCTTAATAATTTGTGTTTTATTTAACGTTTCAACATCACGCCCAACAATCATACTAAGCGATTTTCGAGCTTGATGAAGATCCGTATTAACTAAGTTTATTACTTCATTACCACATTGTAATAAGCCTTTTGAACTGATGCAGAAGTAAATGATAATCACCTCAAATAGGAAAGTACCATAAGAAACATTGGCTAGTAGATATAAGCATGCTTGAGTAATTAATAAGGTAATTGACATAGTTAGAACCCACACGATAAATCCCCTTGTTTTTTGCGACTTGATTGATATCATTGATTCTAACCAACTAGCCACTCTACCAATGAGTCGAACAGGATGTAATGGGTTGTTGGGTTCGCCAATTACTAAATCACAAAAATTGCCAAGCAGAAAGGCAACACTATTCATCTTTTAATACCCACTCTAATCCGGCTATAAAGTATGTTACTTTATTCGCTTTCGCACAAGCTTCTTGAATAAACTCGCCCAGTTGTTCACGATATTGACGATCAACTTTATTTATCGGTACAATTCCTTGATTGCATTCATCGATACAAAGTAGGGAGTCTTTAGCTTGATCAAAGTCAAAAACAAAAGGAATGTTCGCTTCTAAACAAGCGCGTAATGTGATATGAACACCACTGATAACCTTATGATATTCAATTCGTTCATTACAGTAATAGATATCCCCCTCTTTTACTCTAGCAGCGGCTAGTTTTCCTTGATAACTTCCACCTAGATAAATTTCCATGATTTCCCTCCTAAATGAAACAGGCAACAACAAGTAATCCGCATTGCATTGTTTCAATCATAAATCCACACATATCTCCATTTATTCCTTTGAATTGTTTCATGAGTTTACTTCTCATGAACAAGAAATGAAGGATACTATAGCCCATTAAAATAAAAACGGAAAGGCCTAATAAGTAATAACCTAAAACCATTAATCCTAATAAATAGAGATGAAAGTAGTTCTTCATTGAGGTACTAACATGACTCATAAAGTATTTTGACATGGATGAGCAACTTAGGACTGGAGAATGAAACTGCATTTCAACACTAAATACACGAGCAATTATGGGTATGAATATTAAAGCCATAGTATTGCTTAAGGTGTGAATTGATGAAAAATTAATAAGTATTAAAAGAACTAAAGCAATGACACTAAAAGCACCTACTTGACTGTCTTTAAGGATTTCAATCCTTCTCTCAAAGTTTGCTGAAGATAATAGAGCATCACAGCAATCCATGAAGCCATCAAGATGAATAAATCCACATATACCATAAGGAAAGGCAGTCAATAGGGAAGCTATAAGTAGTGAATTGTTGTTCTTGAATAGATAAGCCACTAGAAACCACAAACAGCCTAGAATCAATCCTGCTATGGGTAGAAAGAAGAGTATCCAACGACTTCCTGAATCATCATAGTCAATACTTGATACTTTCAAACGAGTAAAAATTGACAGGGATAGTATTAAACCTTTAACCATTTTTCTGCTCCTTTCAAACAAACGGGAATTCCAGCATTAAAATATAAAACAACATCACAGGCTTTGGCTAGTCTTTGATTAATTTCACCTAATTGTTTTTTCCATGCTTCACAATATTCATTATGCATTCCTTCAGAAAAACATAAATCACTTACATAGATGCAATCATCAGCTTTTATCGCTAATAAATCATCCACTATTTCAAGATGCGAACAAGTCTTCTTGTAACATGTATCATTTAAGATTGAAGTTACACTATCAACGAGTGCACATGTTCCTAAAATTTGATAACTTGATAGATTAACCACTGCTTCAATCGTTTTAAAACCATAGTTTAAACGCTGTTGACGATGTTTTTGGATACGCAATAAATCTTCCTCATCACTAGGAATCATAGTCGCAAAATAAATCAAGTTTTTATTATGAGCGAATGCTAATTTTTCACCATAGCGACTCTTCCCACTTTTACTGCCCCCTAATAATAAATATTGCATTAATACTCAACTCCTAAACGTGCCTTAACTCCTTTTTCATACGGATGTTTTACACATTTAAATTCAGTAAAATAGTCACATAACTTCATTAAATTTGAATCAAGATGATGTCCTGTTAGAACAAGTTCTCCTTGAAAGTTCTTTATAAGTTTTGTTAGCTGTTCCGACTCAATAACATGTAGAGGAAGTAAATCCATCACTTCGTCGAGAATAACACAATCATAGTTGTTCATGATTAATTTTACTTCATTAAATAAAGCTTCTTGTTCATTCTTTGTAAGTCGTTGTTCTTCCTTGTTCATACTTGAAAGAAACTTATTACTTGATTTATTTGATAGTTGCTTAAAATTAGGAAATTGTCTAAGAGCAATAAACTCACTACTCTCATTTCCTTTTAAGAAAGAGATAAACAACACCGATTTGTTATTACCTAGTTGTCGCATTGCTAAACCAATGGCTGCACTAGTTTTTCCTTTGCCATTTCCAATATAGAGATGATTCATGTTAGAACTCCAATTCTGTGAATCCTTTATAATAAGGATCTTCACTAATATCTTTTAACTTGGCCATTGTTAAGATTGCTTTCGCAAAATCTAAGAGTTTGAATGCAATAGGACAACCACTTCCCTCACCGAGTCTCATACCTAAATTTAAAGGTGGATCGAGTTGCAGTTCATCCATGACGCGCTGATATCCTACTTCATAGGATGAGTGTGAGGGGATAAGGTATTCTTTAACGTAAGGGGCAAGACGTGTTGCACAAAGGGCAGCAACAGCAGAGATAAAACCATCCACCACCATGACTTTATGAAGAGCTGCACCTTGTAGATAGGCACCACACATACCACAAAGATCTAAGCCTCCAACACTACCTAAGATATCGATGACATCCATCTTCCCTTGTGTTCGATCAATGGCTTTTTGAATAATCGCACACTTATGCTCATAACCACCCTTTGCTAATCCTCCACCCTTTCCACTCACTTCCTGTACACTCAAACCAGTTAATTTGGCTAGCACAGCTGATGAGGTTGTTGTATTACCAATACCCATTTCTCCAATTCCTAGCATTTGGTAACCCTCTTCGATAACTATCTTTGCTTGATTAGCACCGATTAAGATTGCTTTGATTACCTCTTTTCTTGTAAGAGCATCTCTTTGAGCAATATTTTCTGTTGATTTACGAACTTTAGCGTTTATAATTTGAGGATGATTCACTTCAGCATTAATTCCAATATCAATAATTCGATTGTCTGCTTCACCCACTTTAGATAAAACACCAACTCCACTCAGTTTTTTAGTAAAGTTCAGTGTTTGCATTAACGTAATTGATTGAGGGGCACTCGAGACATTTTCCACAACCACTCCATTATCACTACAAAATATCAAGATAATCCTTTTATCAAGTTGGTAATCACAACTTCCATAAATACCAGCAAGTTGGATGTTGTATTGTTCTAACTTACCTAGACTTCCTGGCGGTTTTGCCAAGGAAAAAAGATAAGTTTCCATTTCTTGCATAGCGACTTTATCTAAAGCTGTAACTTGTTGAATCAATGCTTTTATTTTATCCATAAAACCTCCAAAAAAAAGAAGACGCTCGGCCTTCTTAAAGTTACACACAAAAAAATATCACTTTGATATTCATCAGGGTATAAACTCTCCTCTACCGAAAGCAACCATGAAATTAGCTAGATATCCTGACTCGAAACTTATACCCTCACCAACCCTTCCCATATTGCTACAGTGGTTATTTTGGCTTAGTCATTTCATACAGTAGTGTGAGCTGTTGTGGATTTACACCACATTCCCTATTTTATACATTACGTATCTAATTTCATTTTATTTAAATGCAGAGTTATTATACCATGATTTATTCATGAATGGTGGATTATCTAAACTCCAAGTTATTTTTCAATATTTCCTCAATGACGATGGCTACTCCATCTTCATTATTAGTCAATGTAAAACGAGTTGCTTTTGCTTTTAATGCATCCGATGCATTCGCCATGGCAACACAGTTACCACCACTCTCAAACATACTTAAATCATTATCCCAATCACCAAAGATAACCACTTCATTATCTGCAAGATTTAGTTCTTTCTTAATAGCATCAATGCCGTTTTTCTTAGACACCAATTGATTAAAAATACCATATATACCATAACCTGTTGAATCAGTATAACATGCACTTAAACCATCAACAAAAGCACGTAATTGATGAATGGCTTCATCTCCTTCTTCATAAGCAACCATTTTAATGATATGTTCAAAGTGGTTCTCTTTATTCAAGTCAACTTGTTGAGCCTTTAATTTACATGGGTACCCTGTTTTAGAAGCTAATTCCTCATAATCTGTAATTCTTTTTAACATTGAAGGATGAGCTGAATAATAGATTGTATCATAGGAATACATCATAAACATGCATTGCTTCTCTTTAAAATAGCGAAGGATCTCTTTAACATCTTGATCAAGTATACAAGCTGAAAATAGGACTTCCTTAGTTTGTTCATTCTTTACCATCGATCCATTACAAGATAATAAGTAATCACAACCCTGAATTGCCTCACTGTATATCGACATCATCGCATCAAAACGTCCAGAGGCCATACATATTTTAATTCCTTGTTGCTTTGCTTTATCAATTGCATTTAAAGTTCTTTGACTTAGTTTTTTTTGGTCGTTAAGTAATGTTCCATCTAAATCACTAATTATTAATTTAATCATAAGGTCACCTTCCTGTAATCTTTAAATAACATAACCTTACCTTTTTTACAAGCATTCTATCTTAAATAATCGTATACATCCGTAAGTAATCATATGAATATGTGTAATATTCATAGTTATTCACAAATAATAAGACAGATTAAGGATAAAATATGTTTGAATAAAACTGTTAAAACATGGAAGAATATCATTATTAATTAATTACATTGAAATTAGTGGTTCATATAGAAAGTTTCTTAGTCTTGTATTAAGCCACTGTAAGCGCTACCTACAATTAATTAAACTCTGAGCATAATCTAATAGTATACTCGATATTGATTCGTTTGAATTTGTGAAATCATGTGATTGTTTTACAAACTAACGTTTTTTTGTTAAAATAGTGTAGCAGTATGAAAACAGGAGGAATATGCAATGAAATTTCTTAAACAGAATTATTCGGCTAAACCATGTATAATACTTACTTCTACCTTGACCTTTCTATTTGGTTCAGGGTTCTATAAACCTACGCCTACATTAAGTGTTAAACCCGTTGAAGTCAATAAAATCATTATTAATGAAGAACCTCTTTTATTAGAAGCTGGTAAAGAAGCCACATCTATTGGAAAGATTCTTGACTTAGTTTTTGTAGAAGGATATTCTCAAGTATCTGTCGCTAAACAGGTTGAAGAAATTGATCCCGATTCTAATAAAACAAAGTTTACCATTGATTCTTTAGTTATTGAAACAAAGGATTTGAATTTTAATCAAGTAGGAGAACAAGAAGGTACAATTACCGTTTATGATAAAGGATCTAGTAAAGTAGATGATTCCTTTGTTATTGAATCTAATGAAAAAGAACCTTTAGAGTCTATGGATATCAATGTTAAACATAACTTTGATGTTAAGATTGAAATTGGAGATACAAAAGCACCTGATATTTATTTAACGACTGATGAAATCGTGTTAGATAATGGTGAAGAAATTGTCCCTGAAGAATGGATTGATTATGTCTGGGATGATGTTGATGGAAGAATTGAAACATGGGAATTCGATGGAAGTGATATCGATTCTGATAATGCTGGTCATTATGTTGGAATTTATTCATCAACGGATAAGAGTGGAAATACATCAACGAAAGAACTACAAGTTGCTGTAAAACGTCCATCTTCAACTTCTCGTGTGGCTGCGTATACAGCTGCATACGCAGACTACAGTGCTACAGCTAATACAAGTGGCTCTATCTATGATTTAGCTGCCTTAATTAATAACGCACGCGCTAACTATGGTTTACATGCCTTATCGTTAGATACAGGTAGTCTTGGTGCTGCATCGCAACTAAGAGCCATGGAAGCGAGTACATATGTTTCTCACTACCGTCCAAATGGTACCTATTTCACGACAGCTTTAGATGCTTATGGTGTCTCTTACGGTACTGCTGGTGAAGTCTTAACCTATGCAGGTACAACGCCATCAGCTGCGCTTAATTGGTGGTTATCATCACCAGCTCATGCTGCTTCACTTCTAAGTGGTCGTTATTCTGCCATTGGAATTGGTTATTATAATGGTATGTGGAGTGCTTGTTTAATTGGTTAATAAGTCAACATGATTTCAATCAAATGAAGTCATGTTTTTTTTATTTATATTATAATTGTATAAATCATGGTATTATAATAAAAAGTAATATCATGAAAGGATGTAACAAGATGAAAGATAACCATGTTAAAACCACCCAGACTCGGAAATTCGGTTTATTAACTACGATTGCTATGATTGTAGGAATTGTTGTTGGTTCTGGGATATTTTTTAAAACACCACAAATTTTAGTTCGTGTTCAAGGTAATGTTCTAATGGGTATTTTGGTTTTCTTTATTGCTGCAGTTGGAATCATTTTTGGAGGATTGACTGTTTCAATTTACGCTCAAAAAGATGAAAATATAGGTGGTATCATCACTTATTGTGAAATGGCTTGGGGTAAAACAGTTGGTTATATCGCCGGTTGGTTTCAAAGCGTCTTCTATTTACCTGCTATTTGTAGTGTAATTTCCTGGGTAGCAGCCAACTATACCTGTGCTCTATTTGGTCTGCCTAACTTGTTAGTCAACCAAACCTTTGGTTATGAAGTATGGCTTTTAGCTATCATTTACTTAGTGGTTGGCTATGCCCTCAATAGTTTCGCAACGATTAGCGCTGGAAAGTTTCAAAACATAACCATGTTCATAAAAATGTCTGCCTTGATTGTATTATCCTTAGGTGGCATCTTCATGGGAAACCCTATCGAAGTAATCCAAGGAAGTTATGCCTATCCAGCTTCTTCTACTGGGGTCTTATCTGCCTTGATCATTGTCGTCTTTGCTTTTGATGGTTGGATGATTGCTCCATCAATTGCTCATGAGATAAAAAATCCTAAACGCAACTTACCTTTGTCGTTAGCCATAGCTCCACTCATCATAGCCTCTATCTATCTTGCTTACTTCATAGGAGTAACAACACTGGCAGGACCCGAAATGATCTTAGCTGGGCAGGATCCACTTCAGTTCGTTGCTACTGCCTTATTTGGTGAAATAGGCATGAAGGTTGTCATGGTCTTCGTTATTATTTCAGTCTTAGGTACATTGAATGGCATCATCCTTGGTTATATTCGTTTACCTTATGCGCTCGCTGTAAGAGATGAAATTGTCATGAGTAACATACTGAAAAAAGTCAATGCGAAATATGATATTCCCATTGCCTCAGCTCTATTCTCTTTATTCTTCTCTTTTGTTTGGTTGCTATTACACTTCTTATCTGTTGATGGTGTGGCCGTTTATGGACTCACTCAGTTTGCAGGATTAGAAGTTGATAATTTACCCATCGTTATGACCTATCTCTTCTTTAGCTTATTATATATCGCTATTATTGTTAAAGGAATGAAAGGAATTAAACTTTCAATCACACAACGTTATATCTTTCCTATACTCGCCCTAATTGGAGCTGGCTTAGTTATCTATGGAGGAATTATACAACCTAAGTTTAATTTATACTTCCTGATTGCCTTCATTGGAATCATAGCGGGATTATTACTTAGACCAAAGAAAAAAAAGAGTTGATTCCTCAACCCTTAATCTAAAATTTCAACAAGCGTGTCTCGCTCATGTTCATTAACAGAATGAAGATCAGAAGGACGCGCATTTTTACTTAATGAGGCTGCCACAAAACAACCACAGGCTAATTTCAAAAGGTCAATCATCTCATATTTCTTTTCTAGACCGACAACAAATCCAGCGATAAAGGAATCAGCTGCACCTATCATCGTCTTAACTTCAACGTTTTGAGCGTGACATTTATATACGTGAGAAGCACTAGCTACATAGGCATCTGAGTGACTATCAATTAATATAGCTATTTCTATTCCTTCACTTATTAAACGTTTCAATAAAGTGATTTTTAATTCTTCACTCAATACTTCATCTATATGATAATAAGAAGCTAAATCAGCCTCTGCCAACTTCACAATTTGTGGACATGCTTCCTTAGCATCTTTAAATAGTGTTAAAGTCGTATCCAACAAGACCGTAGACCCAGCATCCTTAGCTAATTCAATTAATTGAGTGTACGTTGAACGACTCAATCCTTTTGGCATACTTCCAGAAATTACTAAGACACTGTTAGAATCTAATTGATTTCTTAAATAATCAAGTAATTCATCAAATTCATTTTGAAGAATAAAAGGGCCTTCTTCATTAAACTCAGTTAATTGATTATCACCATCCATAATCTTTAAATTTGTTCTTGTGTTTCCAATAATGCCAACCATATGAGCATCAATATCTTCTCTTTGTAGTAAACAATCAACAAATGAACCCGTTGAACCACCAAGAAAACCGACAGCGATTGAAGACGATTGTAAGCATTTGATAGTTCTTGAAACATTGATTCCCTTACCCCCTGCATCAGTTTCTATCTTTGATACTCGATTTAATTCATTCACTTTGATTTCATTTAGCCTAGCTATTTTATCAACAGCAGGGTTAAGTGTTACTGTATAAATCATCTTCATCACCTCCTAAAGCATAGTAAATCAATTATAGTACGAATAGATTTGAAAGAAAAGAAAAAAAGCGATTATTCGCTTAATTTCTGTTGTTTTCTTTTACTTTGGTATAAAATAGCCACTTTAGCGAGGATATGAGTACAAATTAAAACCGAAGTTAACCGAAATAAACCTGAATCAAAGAGAGCTTCTTGATGGATACAAAGTAGGAACATGGGAACTAATTCTATAACCATAGCATGGATAAAGTAATAATAACTACCAAGTTCCCTCATGCCCTTCATATGGATTGAGCAGTCTTTGTGCAAGGCATATTGGAAGATAAAATAAGTAAAAGGAATTAACATAAACAAAAAGTTGAAATCAAGACGGCTAGAACTATACAAATTAAAAGCTTCGACAACAATCAATCCATAAGAAGTTAAAGCAGCCCATCCGTTATATTTAAACTTTGATAAAACAGTTTCTTGGTTTGCGATAAAACCTAATAAAACAAAGACAAAACCATAAAATAAACCGTTTCTTGTGGTATAAAAGATATCAATGTATTTATATAAAAATTGACTTAATTGAGGAGTTAAATAACTCACATAAGTCTCACTAGCTCCAATTACATATAATAATAATCCAAGAACAAGTAACCAGCGTAGTTTAATTCTCTTGTTTAGGAAAACAATAGCAACTAACGCAAAGACTAAAGCGGGTATATACCATAAGTGATAGAATGTTCCCACATTAAGAAAAGCATAAATTAAGGCGACTGGATAAAATGAGAAAGAAAAATCAGTATGTTGAGTTAACCAATATAAACCAAAAGGTAGATATAGAATACTCCAGAAAATATATTTCTTGATGATATTTTTTATATAAGACTTAAAATAAGGGGTACCATTTGCTTTATACGATTTCGCGAAAAAATAACCGTTTGCGATAAAAAAGAAAGGAACAGCAATTCTACCAAGAACATTAATTGCTATAAAATTATAAAATTCTCCTAGTTCTATAAAAGGATTCACGTGAACAACTACAACGAGAATGGCACATATGTATTTAAATAAATCAACAGTATCATAATTCTTGTGCTTCATTGTCATCTCCCTTTTCTATGTTTCACTTGCTCATCCTTCTAATTTCAATGAGTTTAAGTATATCTTGAAATAGTTCACCCTTAGAATCAAGAGGAATCATTAGCCATCTTTGACCCATACCTTCATTTGTTTCATGATAAATCTTCTGGATAGATTCACTTAATGAAGGTAATAAAGCTTGAAATTTCTCTCTTTCTTTATTCCCTTCCACAACTAGGGTTGTGAAACTATCTGGCTTAGGATAAACGACACACAAAGACTTTCCACTTTTCCTAAATTTAATATTCCATCCTTTTAACCAACTATCTTTGCTATATTCAATCGTGCATTTTGCTTGAAACTTGTTATCCATAATTTGTAGTAATTCATTAAAGCTTGGATTATTTATATACTGAATCATTTCATCGATTGATGGTTTATAATTCAATTCTTTTATATCTATCATCACGCATACCTCATTTCTATACTTAATTATTATATCATGTAACGCATACGATGTCTTTTGACAATCTAATTATCTTGTTTAATTGTTCTCAATAATTTATAATAAACTTAATGAAATGAGGCAATCCTTATGCATATATTAAGAGAAAAAAATTTTAGATACTTCTTCTCAGCTAGTTTAGTCTCTTACCTTGGCAGTAATCTATGCAACTTTGGTACGAGTTTATTCTTATTAGATATCAGTAACAGTGCAATGGTAATGTCTCTTTATCTCGCATATGTTTCCATTTTACGCTTGATATTAACACCAATTATGGGTACTTTCGCTGATCGTTTACCAAAGATAAAAACAATTTATATCTGTGATACCATCTTTGGAATCACTGATTTATTATTAGCCGTTGCTTTATTTATGGGAATCACATCTACCCCCTTATTCATTTGTATAATTTTAAACGCAACCATTAATACAATCGTTACTTCAATGTCTCAGCCTGCTAGTGAAAGTGTTATTCCATTGATAGTAGAAGAAGAGCAATTACAACCTGCTTACTCAGTCTTCAGTATGATGAGTCAATTTACTAGTGTCTTTGGCTTAATATTTGCTGCAAGCTTCTATGCTGTTTTAGGATATAAATGGTTATTAGTCATCAATGGTATTTCTTATATCATTGCAGCAATTTATGATTTTTTCATTAAAATCGATGAAAAGAAGACGAATGATTCTAAATCTGACTTTATGAAAGAACTAAAAGAAGGATTTATTTATTTACGGAAGCGAAAAGAACTAGTGGCCTTAATGAAGTGTGCCATTATTACCAATTTCTTTCTAGCAGGAATTGGTTCCGTTGCCCTTCCTTTTATGATTAACACACACTTTAAGTTACACCCTCTTGTTTTAGCTAGCGTTGATATTAGTTTGTCCTTTGGATGCATTATTATTGGTTTCTATGTTGCGAAACAAAAGGACAGAAAACTCGCCCAGACGATATGGCAAGGTTTTGCTTGTTTCATGGTTGCTTACTTATCTGTCCTTGTAAGTTTCTTCGCATTTGATTCAAAACTTATTACTCTTCCATTATATTGGGGAATTCTCATAATTACCTTCTTGTGCTTTGGAATGGCCTTAAATTGGTTGCAGATTCCAATTAACACCGCTTATGCTAAACGCGTTGATCAAGCACTTTTAGGGCGCGTTATGTCAATCAGAGGCACTGTTTCTTCACTTGCTTCTCCGATAGCAATGATTCTCTTTGGTGTCTTGGTTGATAAAGCTGGTTTATTCACTACCTTGCTATTTGGGGTTATTGGCATGGGAATTGCATCTCTTTATGCCTTCATTAATAAGGATCTTAAGCATTTTGATACAGTAATATAAAGGAGAGCTTTCACTCTCCTTTTCTTTACCATTTATTCCAAACTTTCTCAGCAAACCCGAGATAGTCATGCAACTTAATTTTAGTGCCATCATCAAGTATCGCTGTTCCATTAAATAAACCAAATACTTGATGTTGAAGAGAGAAGATAATTCCTACTGATGTTTTCGCATAGCGATCTAGTAATGGTGTAAACTCCATTTCAAATCGTGAATCACTCGATGTAAATGTCCAAGGTTTCATATAATCTTCATGTCCATCAACATGAGGAATATTAAAGGTAACGTCTTCCAATTTATGTGCTTTCCCCTCATAAAATAGCATGTTCTCACTGGCATGAGTTGCATCACCGAAACCATAGCCAATATTAAAGCCAAATGCTTTTCCATCAACATAGCCTGAACCACTACCCCAATACCAAGTATTGTCATAGGTCCAAACACCTCTTCCCCAATCAAGTGTTGCAGTACTATCAATGTCATTAAAAGTAAGCGTTTGGTTATCAAAGACTACTTGACCCTTGGCCTTCATGTTATTAATTTTTTGATTATAGTAAAAATGCTTATCTTTATTGAAAGGAGTTGCGATTACTATTGATTCTTCTGGTTCATCAGTTAAAATGAAATCGACGGTTATTGGCTTCTTATCAATAAAATTCTTCATTTGCGCATGTAGAATGCGTTCATTATCTTTTGTGACAAATGAAAATTGACAATTTTTATCTGTATAATGAATCTCTCCACTCATCGATGTTGAAGGGAAATTCAATTTACCCATTGGCAATAAATTAATCAAACTCTTCGTATGCTCTTTTCTTTCTTTAAAATCTAATATTGAAAGACTCATCATACCCATATAAGCATTATCTGCCATTGTTAAAGCGACTCCATAATTATCATTGCAGATTAAATAATAATCCCATTCCTTAATCCTTAACTTCGAGGCTTGAATATGATCACGATGGTAAATACCAACCATTCTCTTAGCATATCCAGGTTGTCTTAAATTCCCTTTTTCATCTAACAAAACATGTGCTTGTGTGTGTTCCTTTTGCATGAGTTCACCTCTTTTAAATATCGTATCACGAAGTTCAAATAAATGATAGTATTCTAATAAATAAAGCATATACTATCTAATGTTGCCTCTCGCTTGACTTTGAACTTAATTAAAGTAGAATGGAGGTAGAAAGAGAGGAATTATTATGATAAAAGAACACCGTTTCTTCCGTTGTAAACATTGCGGAAACATTATTGGTTTAATTCATGATTCAGGAGCACCTATATCATGTTGTGGAGAAGTAATGCAAGAATTAATCGCTAATACTACAGATGGAGCTAATGAAAAACATGTACCTTTAGTTAAGGTTGAAGGAAATATTGTCACTGTAGATGTGGGTAGTGTTACTCATCCTATGGAAGAGGCTCATTACATTCAATGGATTTACCTTCAAACAGCTAAGGGTGGTATGCGTAAAGCGTTACTACCTAATGAAGCACCTAAGGCTACTTTCCATCTTGTCGATGATGCACCTATTGCTGTTTATGAATACTGCAACCTTCATGGTTTGTGGAAAACAATACTTTAATAATTAAGATGCTTCGGCATCTTTTTTTACTCATTTAATATAAAAAGAAACACTTCCTATTATTAGCCGAATGGTGATAAGGAAGTATTGAAACCAAATTATCATAACGGCTGACAAGCAGAGTGTTAGAAACGAGCGTATCGTCAAATTGGCGGTACGCTCGTTTTGTCACGCAGTAGAACCGTATTTTAAGGGGGAGGAATATAAAATCCTTACCCTTGCGTTTTTTGCTTCTGCAAAGCCCATGAACAAAGGCTTTATAAGCCCCTATTGCGTGACATAGGTACACGAATATTCCCATTATTTCAGAGAGGGCGAAAGCGGTTAACTGCTTTCGCCCTCTTGATTACCAAACAGCAAGGACGTGAAAAACCGTCAAGAGCGGCTTAGCCGTTTATCTTGACCCTTGACGGTTTTTCATGGCTTTGCTACTTCTCTGCCTGATAGTCCATTCTAAACTTCAAAACGGCTCCCAATAGCTTTGCATTGAGCAAGTCTTTCAGTTCAGTATCGCCACATGATAAGTAACCAATAAGCGCCTTGTAATGCTGTTGTATGGCAAGCAACGAAGCACCGTCACCACCAACTGCTTTTTCAATGGTTTCATAGGGTACAAGTTTAGTTTTCATCTTTCATTCTCTCCATTTCTTTGCGTAGTTGTTTTAGTGCGGATAGTCTTTGATAATTGACCGTTATGCGTGGTCGCTCTAGCAATGCAGCAAGATTACTTCTCGGTGCATATCCGACAAGCATAATAGGACTTTTGCTAATCGCTCATTATCTACCCTTACAAGCTGTCCGTGAACGATAAAGTCTGTTGGCGAATCATACCGAACAAAGTAATTATCTGTGCTGTGTGCTTGAAAAGACGTTTGCTCGTAAAGGTATTCAAGGGAAATTTCATGCTCGCGTTTCCTACCCAAATCTCTAAAATAGGTACAAACTGCGTTGCGAAGCACTACCTTGCAAAATGCGGCAAATTGAAATTGTATGCGCTCTTGTTCCGTTATGGATAATAAAAGCCGTCTGTGCAGCGTAAAACCACATGGGCGACTTGGTTATATGGACTGACAGATGTATGTATATGCTGTGGTGGTTCATCTTGATGGGCGCAAGATCCCATTGGTGGTTTTAGGCTTTTTTTAACAAGCTACTGATTGTTTGATAGGGTAAATACAAAATAAACATAGCGATACCCTCCTTAGTACCGCTGCATTCTTACTTTAGGGCGCACTTATCACGCCCCCTGCAATCTTATTTTTAAAAGAAAACAGCGGCATTGAAATTTTTCATTTCAAACCGCTGCTTGACTAATTGTATTTTGTTTAGGGGCATGAATATCCTGCCGCCACAACAACGGTTTTTTTTATTTACCATTGTTGCGGTAGGGAAATTTGTGGGCATTGGACTAATTTAAGTCACGCTCTTTACTTGGCAAAATTAATTGTTTGCTCATATGGATAATAACCTTTTAAAATATTGACATCAACTTTTTTGCCTTCATAGGTGGAACGCCAACTGTCAAAATTGGAGTTTGTCCATATCGTCCCATCCTCAAAAGTAACTTCTTTATCGCAATACAGTACATAAGCTATTTTTTCCACGGACGAATCTGTGCCATAATAGTTTAATGACCAACCACCGAATACATCATAGTTTTCGGCGGGGGCGATTTCAGTTGAAGTTTCATCAAGATAAAAATAAGTGCTTTTAGCGTCTGTATCTAAACTCCACCAATTAATTTTTAAGGGATTTCCATCTTTATCAAAAGCAAGCA
>F144_Wood_Sandpiper__coassemble_41_pt1 | contig 26077 bp, 24 predicted proteins | sample F144_Wood_Sandpiper__metabat2_low_PE_003 | metagenome-assembled genome bin F144_Wood_Sandpiper
TTTCGAGAATAGACCCCCAAAGAGTTTGACAGACCCCTAAATTATTTGGTTACCCGTCTTAAGTTAAACTATTTATTTCCTTTAAATGATTTTCCAAGAATTTCAACCATATCATCCACCATTGGAAGTTTAGGGTTAGCTGGTGAACATTGGTCTTCATAAGCAAGTAACGCAATTTTACGTTTCGTGCTTTCCCAAGCATCATCAGCAATACCTTGATCAGCAAAGTTCATCTTAATTCCAATAGCAGAACCTAATTCAGCACATGCATTTGCATAAGATGCTACAGCTTCTTTAGGAGTAGCACATGGTAAACCTAATAGTTTAGCGATATCTTGATATTTTTCATCAGCGTTGTAGTAGCTATATTTAGGCCACACTGAGTTTTTAGTTGGCTTAATTCCGTTATAACGAATTACGTGAGGTAACAAGATTGCATTAGCACGTCCATGAGGTACATGATATTCAGCTCCAATTTTATGAGCAAGTGAATGGTTAACACCTAAGAACGCATTGGCAAATGCCATACCTGCGATACATGAAGCATTATGCATTTTTTCACGAGCTTCTGGATCATTCTTACCATTTTCTACAGCTCTTGGTAGATATTTAAATACCATTTGAATGGCTTGTAGACATAAACCGTCAGTATAGTCATTTGCAAGTACAGAAACATAAGCTTCAGTAGCATGTGTTAATACGTCCATACCAGTATCAGCAGTAATTGCTTTAGGTAAGTTCATAGTTAATGCTGGGTCAACAATCGCAATTGTTGGAGTTAATGAATAGTCAGCAAGTGGGTATTTCTTATTAGCAATTTTATCAGAAATAACAGCAAATGGTGTAACTTCTGAACCAGTACCTGAAGTCGTAGGAATACAAACTAATTTTGATTTCTTTCCTAATTCTGGGTAACGGAATGCACGTTTACGGATATCGATGAATTTTTGTTTTAAGTCATCAAAGTTTACTTCTGGGTGTTCATAGAATAACCACATACCTTTAGCAGCGTCCATTGAAGAACCTCCACCTAATGCAATAATTGTATCTGGTTGGAATGCACGCATGATTTCAACACCACGTTGTACAGTCGCAATGGATGGATCTGGTTCAACGTCACAGAATAATTGGTATTGAACATTATTACGTCTTAAGTTTAATTGGTCCGTAACTTTATTTACATAACCAAGGTCAACCATTGAACGGTCAGTAACGATGTATACTCTTTCCATTTCACGCATTTGGCGTAGGTATTCAATTGAATCTCTTTCGAAATAAATCTTAGAAGGAACTTTAAACCATTGCATATTGTTTTTACGTCTCCCTAGTTTCTTAATGTTGATTAGGTTAATAGCACTTACGTTATTACCTACTGAGTTTGATCCATAAGAGCCACACCCTAATGTTAATGAAGGTAAGAATGCATTATACACATTACCAATTCCTCCAAATGTAGAAGGAGAATTCCAAATTACACGGATCGCTTTAACACGTTTACCGAATTCTTTTGCTAATTCTTCATTTGTTGTATGGATAGCTGCAGAGTGACCTAAACCATTGAAATTAACCATTTGTTCAGACATGTCTAAACCTTGTTCAGTTGTTTCAGATTTTAATATAGCAAGTACAGGAGATAATTTTTCACGAGTCATTGGTTCTCCAGGTCCAACATATTTACATTCAACACAAATAATGTTTGTATTTTCAGGTACAGAGAATCCAGCTTGTTCAGCAATCCAATGAGCTGCTTTACCTACACAGTTTGGATTTAATCTTGCATTATCTACATCTTTAGCTTCAGCAACAACTCCAAACATGAATTTTTCTAGTAATGTTTTTTCTTTTTTATTAGCATAGTATACTCCGAATGATTTCATTTCTTTATTGAATTCATCATATACTTCAGTATCAACAATCGCAGCTTGTTCAGAAGCACAAATCATACCATTGTCGAAAGCTTTTGATAATACGATATCGTTTACGGCTTGACGAAGATTACAAGTTTTTTCAACATAAGCAGGTACGTTACCAGCTCCAACTCCTAATGCAGGTTTTCCACATGAATAGGCAGCTTTAACCATGGCATTACCACCAGTAGCTAAAATTGTTGAAATTCCAGGATGATTCATCAACGCACTAGTTCCTTCCATAGAAGGTTTTTCAATCCATTGGATACAGTCTTTTGGAGCACCAGCGGCAACAGCTGCATCATAAACAACTTTAGCTGCTTGGATTGAACACTTAACAGCTGATGGATGGAAACTAAATACAATTGGATTTCTTGTTTTTAAACAAATTAAACTTTTGAAAATAGCAGTTGAAGTTGGGTTAGTTGTTGGAACAATACCACAAACAACACCTACTGGTTCAGCAATTTCAGTAATTCCTGTTACGTCATTTTCACTAATAACTCCAACAGTTTTAGTATGACGCATATTATTAACAACATGTTCACAGGCAAATAAGTTTTTAGTTGCTTTATCTTCGAAGACACCACGTCCAGTTTCTTCAATAGCAGCTAAAGCTAATACACCATGTTGGTCAAGAGCAGCAACTGATGCTTTCGCAACAATATAATCAACTTGTTCTTGATCAAGTTTCATAAATTCATCTAATGCTTTTAATCCTTTTTCTACTAATGTGTTAACTTCAGCAGCAGCTGGGCTAACTTCTTTTACTAATTCATTTGTCTTTTCGTTTGCCATTTTATTTCCTCCAAAACGTCTCGTGAATTTTTTCACACTCATAGGTTACCATAGACAATTATCTGTTGCAAGTCTTTTTGTTAATTATTTCACATTTATCAAAATGTAAACGTTTTCTTCTTTCTGACTTCAATAATAAGCCTAAATGAAAGCCTTTACAGATAATTTGATATTTTCTATTTTTTTATTTAATTATTTCCAAGGGAATACTATTTTCTATTTCATTTAATTCTATACCACCCAAAACTATTTAAAATCAGACAAGAAAAAAGACCAGATATCTGGCCTCAAGTTTGTTGAATCATTCTCAATTCGTAATCTAAAGTAGTTCCTTTTTGCTTCACGTAACAAGGTATTGCATTCCCCTAATTAATACGTGATAACCAAACAGAAATATCATTTAATTTCCAAAGTATTGCCATTGCGGCAAATGCATATCCCATAATAAATCTAGCCTTTAGAATTTCATGTTCCCTAATTATTTTTACGCTCTTGTATATACAATAGGCAATAAGCGCAAAACACATGATGAGAAATGATGGAATATTTAGTAAGACAATCGGACAAGCAAGAATTAGTGAAGCATCATCAGATTTTCTATACTCAAAGTATTCTAAAAAAGCAGTTCCAAGCAAAAAAACTAACCAGACTTCTCCCATAAGTTAATCTCCTTCCGCCCTTTTGAGTTATTTATATTCATAGCTAAATCCCAAATAATATGATTGAAGCCTCAACAATAGCAAATAATGCAGAAGCAACATAACCAATTAAGAACTTATTCTTTAAAGACTTATGTGATTGAACAATAAGTACGATTCTATATATTGTATAAGCTACACAAGCAATTTGGTTTGAAGCAAAAACAGATGGTAAATTAATGATAACAATGGGTATACCTAGTATAAACAATCCTTCCTTTGAATTTCTATAATCTAAGAATTCAAGAAAACAAGTAGCTAATAAAATATAAATCCATATTCTCATGATGATTCCCCCTCAATGGTTTGAATTGATTGATTGTATATAAACAAAAGCAATAATCATGGTATCTTAAAGAATAAAAGCAATTACACACATTACAATACAAGCAACAAAAACAAACTAACATTCAAACAATGTTTTCTATCTATGTTTGTTTGATATCGTTCATTATTGATAAATAGATAAGTTTCTATAAAATTAAAAATAAAAAAAGGAAGTAAGAATACAAGCAAATATAAAAGAATTGAACCATTTGTTGATTTACTTCGTTGCAATGTCGTTATAAATATAAATAAAATAGGTGCATAGTAAACAGCTGGGTAATAGATTATATCCTTCTCTCTTTGATTCAATGTTCTTTTATCTTTCTCCATACAGTTCAATTATATTTTGTCTATTTTCTTGGCTCGACTCATTGGATTTATTTTACTCTTTTTTAAGTATTCAAGATAAATCCTCTTAGTTGAGGAAGAAGTGAATTATGTACTCTTAAATCATAAATGAATCCTAACTCATCATGAATACATTGATCAATAATTGCTTCGTTTTCAATAAGTTTAATAATATTATTTGCTAGGTATGGAATTAACACTTTAATGGCTGAGTAGTCAGCAAAACACATTTCCACAATCTTATCTAATACATCTTCTATCCCAATATGTTTACTAGCACTCATATACAAATGTTGATCATGGTTGGTTTTAAACTCACCTAAATCACATTTATTATGTAAATAAAGTGTAGGCTTACCATCAGCATTCAATGTCTTCAATGTCTCTTCACTAACACTTCGCTGAGCATCACGTAACTCATTGCTCTCATCAAGTACATGAAGAATGATATCAGCTTCCACAACTTCCTCTAAAGTAGAGTGGAATGCCTTTATTAAATCATGAGGTAGATTTGATACAAATCCAACCGTATCACTTAATAAGAAAGAATGACCTTTCCAAACAACAGAACGAATTGTTGTATCTAAAGTAGCAAATAACATATCTTTAACAAACACTTCTTTATCATTCTCTACTTCATTTAATTTTAGGATAGCATTCATACACGTAGACTTGCCAGCATTGGTATAACCAATTAAAGCAACTAAAGGCATAATTCCCTTTTTACGTTTACGACGCATCGTTTGTCGATTATTTTGTACGGTTTCTAAATGAGCAGCAACACGGTGAATTTGTGATTCAATCTTACGACGATCTAATTCTAATTGCTTTTCTCCTTCTCCTTTGTTCTTCGCTGAGTTTCCTCCTCCCATCCGAGAGAAATCTTGTCCAGTACGAATAACATAAGGGATTGAGTGCTTAAGCGTTGCTAATTCAACCTGCAATTTTGCTTCTTTTGATTTAGCACGACTAGCGAATATTTCAAGAATTAAGTCAGTTCGATCAATGACTCTGAGTCCTATTATTTCTTTTAATGCCTTCATTTGAGAAGGAGTAATCTCACAGTTTAAGATTAAAGTAGACACTTTATGTTCTTGTGCTAATTCTTTTATTTCATCAATCTTACCACTACCAAACAAAGTAGCAGGGTGTGCTGATCTTCTTGCCTGAACTAAAGTAGCACTTATTTCATAATCACAAGCTTCTACTAAACTAATACATTCATTAAATTGTTCATCGAAATTATTTATTCCTGCTAACTGGATACCAGCTAATATACATTTTTTCTTCATCAATTCACCTCTTTCAATAGTTTGTGTGAAATCTTAGTCTTTATGAATACCTCATAAGACAAAAGAAACGATGTCTAAGCCATCGTCTTTGTTTTTTTATTTGATATTAAACAGTCTTGGCATTGTCCAAGTGCAAGGAATTGAATTTCTTGTACCTTGAAACCTTCTATCTTGATTGATTTTGGTTTCTTATTAACTTGACAAGGAATATCCATTACTTTTCCACATGTAAGACAAATAGCATGGTCATGAGCTTCCATCGTAGCATCAAATCGATCACTAGCATTAGGAACTTCAATCTTATTGATTAATCCAGATTGAGCAAATTGATTTAGATTACGATAAACAGTAGCTAAGGATAAAGCTGTATGTTCTTCTTTTAAGGAATGATAAACATCTTCAGCACTAGGATGATCAAAACGCGATTTTATATTTTCATAGATTACTTGTTTTTGTTTTGTGTTTTTCATGATATTTCACCTCTATTGTTTATCAGTGTAAGATATTCAAACAATAAAGTCAATACAATTTTCATAATCGTTAAACAAATGGTACAAATAGTAATAGTTATCAAGAATAATAATAAAAAAGAAGGATAGAATTAACTATCCTTCACATTAATTAGTTTTCTTCAGAAAGACGAACTAAACGTTTGTAACGTTTTTCAGCATCTTTTCTAGTTTTATCGAATAATTCGTAAGCAGTTGCATCACCTTTAATTTTTGGTAATTGATTGTAACGAGTTTCTGATAAGATAAAGTCTTGGAATTTATCAAAATCAGGAGCTTTTGAATCAATTGTTAAAGGTTTTTCTTCATTACGAGGATCGAAACGGTATAGTGTTAGATATCCACATTCCACAGCCTTAGCTTGTGTTCTTTGGTGGTTAGCAAGACCTCCCTTAATTCCATGTTCAATACATGGTGAGTAAGCGATAATCACTGATGGTCCATTATAGCTTTCAGCTTCTTTGATTGCTTTTAAAGTTTGTGCTTTATTAGCTCCCATAGAAATTTGAGCGACATAGACATGTCCATAAGCCATTGCAATTTGTCCTAAGTCTTTCTTAGATGTTGTTTTACCACCTGCAGCAAACTTAGCGATTGAAGCAGCTTGACTTGATTTAGAAGATTGTCCTCCAGTATTAGAGTAAACTTCAGTATCAAGAACAAGGATATTAACATTTAAGTCATTTGCGATAACATGGTCTAATCCACCGTAACCGATGTCATAAGCCCATCCATCTCCACCAACAATCCAGATTGATTTAGAAACTAGATCACGTTCGTAAGATAATAGTTCTTTAACAGCTTCACATTTAGAAGCCTTAACTCCAGCAACGATAGCATCAGTTAATTTACGTTGTTCATCGCGGTTGTTAACAGCAGCAATGTAACTTTCGAAAGTAGCTTTTAATGATGGTTCAACATTTGCTAAATTAGTTTCCATAATTTCAAGAATACGTGCTTCTTTGAAGTTTTGAGCTAATGCCATACCATAACCGTATTCAGCATTATCTTCAAATAATGAGTTAGCCCAAGCAACACCATTTCCATCTTTGTCATTAACAAATGGAGAAGAAGGAGTTGAAGAAGAATAAATCATTGAACATCCAGTTGCATTCGCAACCATCATGTCTTTACCGAATAATTGTGATACCAATTTGTAGTAAGGAGTTTCCCCACATCCAGGACATGCTCCAGATACTTCAAAGTAAGGCATTGCAAATTGTGAACCCTTAACAGTATCTACTGGGAAGTATTCAGTCTTATATTCAGTTTCTTTGTATAAGTAGTCAGCAAGAGGTGCTTGATCCAATTTAGCGTTGATATCAACCATCTTAAGAGCTTTGTTTCCTGCTTTCCCTGGACATTCAACAACACATAGTCCACATCCAACACAGTTGTCAGGTGAAACTTGAATACGGTATTGAAGATTTTCAGCACCTTTACCCATAGCATTGATTGTTTTGAATTCCATTGGAGCCGCTTTAATTTCTTCTTCTGTTAATAAGAATGGACGAATTGTTCCATGAGGACATACATATGAACAGAATCCACATTGAATACAACTTGCTGGATCCCAAGTAGGAACTTCAACAGCGATTGTACGTTTTTCCATGTAAGCAACATTATTGCGGATTGATCCATCTAATAAGTTATGTTTCATGAAAGCAGAAACTGGTAAATCATATCCTTCAAGAGCATTAATTACAGCAACATGTTCATCGAAATAAACATCTCCAGTTAATTTACGAGTAGAAGTATATTCAAGGTTAGCCCATTCTGGGTTAACAGTGATTTTAACTAATCCATCTTTACCACTATCGATAGCTTTATAGTTCAATTGAACAACTTCTTCACCTTTTTTAGAGTAAGATTTCTTAGCAGCACCCTTCATATAACCTACTGCTTCTTCATAAGGCATGATTTGTTCATTCAATGCGAAGAATGCAGATTGTAGAATTGTGTTTGTTCTTCTTCCCATACCAATTGATTGAGCAATCTTAGTCGCATCAATAATATAGAAATTAGCATTACGACGAGCTAATTGAGCCAACATACGGTTAGGTAAATGTTCAGCTAATTCTTCAGCATTAAATGTCGTATTTAATAAGAATGTTCCACCTTTTTTCAAGTTCTTAACCATGTCATATTTAAAGACATAAGAATCTAATGAACAAGAAATGAAGTCAGCATTATTAATGTAATAAGTTGAATGAATTGGAGATTTACCAAAACGTAAGTGAGAACGAGTTACCCCACCTGCTTTTTTAGAGTCATACGCAAAATAAGCTTGAGCGTATTGGTCAGTGTTATCACCAATAATCTTAATTGCATTTTTGTTAGCTGAAACGGTACCATCTGAACCTAATCCGTAGAATAAGCAAGAAGTATAATCACCATCAGTATGGAATTCAGGATCAACTTCTAATGATAAATGAGTAACATCATCATTAATACCAATCGTGAATTCATCTTTAGCATCAGCTTTTTTCAATTCATCAAATACAGCTTTAATTTGGTTTGGTTGAGTATCTTTACTTCCCATACCATAACGTCCACCAGTAATTGTTAATTCTTTGTTATCTTTTAATGCATTTAAAACGTCTAAGTATAGAGGATCACGTCCACCCATTTCTTTAGTACGGTCTAATACAGCAATTTTCTTAACTGTTTTTGGTAATACAGCTGTTAAGTAGCTTGTAGAGAATGGACGGTATAAGTGAACTTTCACTAAACCAACTTTTTCTCCAGCAGCCATTAAAGCAGTAATTGTTTCTTTAATTGTTTCAGTTACTGAACCCATTGCGACAATGATTCTTTCAGCATCTGGTGCACCAAAATATGTAAATGGAGCATATTCACGACCTGTAATTGTAGAAATTTCTTTCATGTAATCAGCAACGATATCAGGAATTTTCGCGAAGTGTGAATTTTGAGCTTCTCTTCCTTGGAAGAAAATATCATCATTTTCAGCACCACCACGAGTTACTGGATTCGTATGTGGATTTAATGCACTTGCTTTATAGCTTTCTAGTGCTTCACGGTCTAATAGACGATCATAAACTTCATAATCCATGACTTCAATTTTTTGAATCTCATGAGAAGTACGGAAACCATCGAAGAAATGAATAAATGGAGCATGAGCTTTAATTGCCGCTAAGTGAGCAACTCCTCCTAAATCCATAGCTTCTTGAACTGAATGAGAAGCAATCATACAGATACCTGTTTGACGACAAGCATAAATATCTTCATGGTCACCAAAAATATTTAATGCACGACCTGCAATAGCACGAGCAGCAACGTGGATAACTCCTGGTAAACATTCTCCAACCATCTTGTAGATATTTGGAATCATTAATAATAAACCTTGAGATGCAGTAAATGTAGTTGATAAAGCACCGCCTTGAAGTGCTCCATGGACTGCACCAGCAGCACCAGCTTCAGATTGCATTTCAGCAACTTTAACAATCGTATCAAAAATGTTCTTGCGCCCTTGAGAAGCCCAAGCATCAACGACTTCAGCCATTGTTGAAGATGGTGTAATTGGATAGATTGCAGCTACTTCAGTGAATGCATACGATGCATGAGAGGCAGCAGTATTTCCGTCCATTGACATAAATTTCTTAGTCATAAATTTCCTCCTTGATAATTTCTCTTCTATTATAGAACTTTTAGACTGTTTTTGAAAGGTCTTTGCTGTACTTTATTTACTTTTTTGTGAATTATCTCTTATTTTCATAAATATCCTTACTCTATAGAGCAAACACTTATAGAAAAAGCGATTAATCTTGTGAATTCTTTGGCATAGAATTAAATAATTCCTTATATAATAAAAATGAACTCATACCGAGTTCAAGTTTTTGCTTATTTAGTAGGTTCCCATTTACAGCGAACAGGTGAAACAATAGCACCATCAGCTTTTAGATCTTTAAATGCTTTATCAACATCTTTACGATCTAAACCTGTCATTTTTTCAACTTCTCCAGCACTTACTGGTTTCTTTGCTTCACTCATAGCAGCTAATACTTTATCTTTTGTTTCCATAATAAATCCTCCATTGATATTATTATTTTATCATTGTTTAATTTATAATACTAATTATATGACTAAAGTTTTATGCAAAATGATTAATAACTCTCACGATAAGTCCACCTAATAAAAAAGCTAGAAGTGAAGATAAGATAATACCTAATGAATATTCAGCTGAGAATGGAATTAAAACAAAGGTTGACATTATTATTAAGCCTAATAAGAAACTAATAGTTTGAACGTGATAATGAGTTAAGAAATATTTAGCTAGTTTAGCAGATAAGACGATTCCAATAAGAATCCCTATTCCTAAGAAAAATAAAGGAACTAAAACAATGAGTTCAAAACTTAGAACATTGGCTAACAAACTCTTGAATAAGAAGTACTCCCCAATAATCATTAATACCATAGAGCCACTTACACCTGGTAATATCATCGCAGCGCCACCAATTATACCAACAAAAATCATTTTGATACAATACATCACTTCAATTGGTGGAAATACTGGATTAAAGTTTCCATCACTTTGTGGAGCTAAGAATTTAATGATAAGGATAATGGCTAAACCACAGACGAGCGCAATCCAATTCAATTTATTATTCTTTGATTCTGATTTCATAAAGACTGGTATACTAAAACCAACAAGACCAACAAACCAATACATGGTTTGAGTAGGATATGTATTAAATAAGAAAGTTAGTATTTTGGCGAATCCAACTAAACCGATGGCAGCGCCAATCAAAACCTCTAGAATAAATAGAAAATCGTCTTTACGATTGGGATTATTCTTCAAAAACAGCCCACTAATAGCTTCCATCATTCGATTGAAAATTCCTAGGATAACCATCATCGTTCCGCCACTCACACCAGGGATAATATTCGCTATTCCGATGGCTATTCCACCAATTACATTTTTTATCATATAAACCTCCAAGAAAATTGTTAAATTTCTGTTAACTCTATTGAACCTTCATACGCTTGTGATAAACTAAGGTCATTCTATATTTATAACATATGTTCACCGCTTTTTAAAGCATTATATGAGAAAGGAAGCTTTATGCAAACTTGGATTTTAGAGATACTTCAAAGCTATGGAGCATTAGGTATCTTCCTCTTAATCTTTATTGAGACTATTTTTCCCCCAATTCCTTCAGAATTAATCTTAAGTTTTGGTGGCTTTCTAATCACTGTAACATCCTTATCATTTCCTCTTGTTTTATTTTCGTCTACTCTAGCTTCCTTATTAGGTGCTTTATTATTATATGGACTCGGGCGTTGTTTATCCTTTGAGAAATTGCTCATATTGATTGAACGTTATGGGCATATTCTTCATTTAAAGATTGATGACGTAAAAAAAGCGATGGATTGGTATGAGAAATATGAAGAAAAAACTGTTTTCTTTTGTCGTATGCTTCCTATAGTGCGCTCCCTTATATCGATACCTGCTGGTATGTCTAAGATGAGAATCTCTTCTTTCATTGTATTAACTACGCTTGGTTCTTTAATATGGAACAGTGTTTTAATTACTTGTGGTCATTTAATGGGAGAACATTGGGAAAGCGTACTAGGCTGGGTTAAATCTTATTCATATATTGCTTTAGGGGTCATCCTTTTGGGAATGATCTCTTATATAATTTATCGTAAAAAGTCTTAGTTCTTTTGATATATTGGTAATAACAATAAGGCAATAAAAGCAAAAACAACAGCACTTAGTAATGCCATGTCTACACTAAAGGTTTGGATCATCCATCCACTAAACATGGGCATAATCAATGCTGGAACACCATTGTATACACTCATTGCAACGAGTTGTGCTGTTGAGCGAAGTTTTGTTGATGAACATTCACTCACTAAGTGTTTGCTTGCTAATAGAGCCATTGGATAGGTTGATATCTGTAACACATTAGCATAAACTAAAATCGTAGCATCTTGAGTGAAACTAAAAATTAAAAATTGTACAATATAGACAACGGCTGATACCATCATTAACGTTGAGGCTTTAAAGTTTTGAAAAAGGTAGACACCAGCAAAGAACATGGGAATTTCCACAATGGCTGCGATGCTCCATTTTAAGCCTAATTGAGAGGTAGTTGCATTGAGATAGATTAATTTATCAGTTACAGTATATGTATTAAATACATTTAAGGAAAAAATAAGAAACAGAATGACTAAGAGAATGCGATATTTCTTATTACTTAATAAGATTTTAACGTCTTCTAAGCGAACCTCTTCACTCACCTTATCTTGAGCTTTTTGTGCGTCTGGTAATAAGAGTGAAATTCCTAGAATAATTAACGATAAAAAACTAGCAACATTGCTTAGTCCTACAAAGCCAAAACTAGTAATGATCATAGCAATTAGGGAACTTCCAATCGCCCAGCCAAGTGAACCAAAGGCTCTAATTATCGAAAAGTAGTTACTTACTTTATCATCAATCTCTAAGACCCAATTATCACTAACCCCAAACAAGAGGTTATAAACACCACCACTCATAGATAACATCATAAATACATAGATAAAGCTTTTACCTTCACTTCGATAAAATAAAGAAAGGCAAATAGCAAAGGCTATCATGGATAGAATAAAGAATTTCTTAACTGTTTTAAACTTATCGGATAAGTAACCAACAATTAATTGAAATAGTATTGTTGTTCCTGCAATTGAGGACAACAATACACCTCGCTGTGTCGCTGAAAAGCCTAAAGATGTTAGATAGGGTATGAACTGTGTAGTCGCAATTGAAAAAGCTGTATAACACAGTAGATAAATGACCATAAATAAGCCGATTTTTTGGTAGGTGTTTTTATTCATCTTTATATCCCTCATTCTGTTCTCTATTTTATCATAGAACTGCTTTAATCTCTAAGGTTTTTTTTCAATTATAAGTTGAATTTAAACCATCAATAGTGTATATTACTAATAGGGATTTTATTGTACTAAAATCGCTCATGTGAAAAGATGCTGTATCGTCTGTTTCACCCCTTATTTATAGGAAGATGGTCAAGCGGTAAGACGGCAGATTCTGGCTCTGCAATCGAGGGTTCGACCCCTTCTCTTCCTGCCAATTGCTTATTAACTTAAATTATTATTCAGAAGACAGGGAGAATTCTAATGAATCCTTCCTGTTTAATATATAAAGGAGCTTCGTGTGAAAAAGAAAATAAAACAATTCATTCTTATCTTATGTTCATTCCTTATCTTATACTGTTCAATAACAGTAGCATTAGGTTATCAAAAATATAAAGAAGGATTAAAATTGACCCCATTAAGGGAAACAGTTAATGCGATTATACAAGATGATTCTTATTTAACACTTGATGAAATTAGTCCTGTATTTATTGAAGCTATATTAGCTGTAGAGGATCCTTATTTTTATTCGCATCATGGTATTGAATTTACTAAATTATTAGATGCTTTTATTACTGATTTAATTCATCTTGATTTTGTGAAAGGTGGGAGTACTATTTCTCAGCAATTAGCTAAGAATTTATTTCTTAATCAGGAAAAAGTGTTATCTAGGAAAATAGCAGAATTATTTTTTGTACGTGATTTGGAAGCTATGTTAAGTAAAGATGAAATCTTAACGCTCTATTTAAATATTATTTACTTCGGAGACGGTTATTATGGCATCCATGATGCTAGTAAAGGTTACTTCAATGTATCTGCTGATAAACTCAATCTTGACCAAGCTAGCCTACTTGCTGGGCTTCCTCAAGCACCTGCCGTATATCAACTAAGTAGTGGATATGAATTAGCATTAAAAAGGCAAAAAATTGTACTAGAATCCATGGTGAAACAAGGCCTTATTAAAGAAGAAGAATATGCTCCTATTAGAGATAAAAATAACTAATTTGTAATAATGCTTAATTTTTCAATGTTTATATCGTATAATAATACAAGAGGTGATAGTTATGTGGACAAGATCCCAATTAAAAGATAGGGCAAAAAGCTCAATAAAACAAAACTATTGGTTATGTTTAGGAGTAACTTTTGTTTATTTAATACTAACTAGTGCAAGTACTAGTTATGAAATCGGAACACAGAAAACAACAGTAAATATTGGAATAGGTGTTAATCCTTGGATTAGTTTAGAAGTTATTGCGACTACGTTTATCGTTATATTTATTCTTGGCATCATTGTTAGATTATTCTTCTCAAATGTATTAGAAGTTGGTTATAACCGATTCTACTTAGAGAATCGTGAAGAGCCTTCATCATTTGGAGCATTATTCTCAACATTCACAAGAGCCGGATATTTAAACGTTGTTAAAACTTTATTTTTAAGAGACATCTATATATTTCTATGGACATTATTATTAATCATTCCAGGAATTGTAAAAGCTTATGAATATTATATGATCCCGATGATTCTTGCTGAGAACCCAACACTTGAAACTTCTCGTGTCTTTGAATTAACAAGAAATATGACTGATTCACAAAAGTTTGATATCTTTGTATTAGACCTTTCATTCATTTTATGGCATATCTTAGGCTTTTTTACTTTAGGTTTAGTCAATCTTCTAGTATCGCCATATATTACCGCAACAAGTTCTGAATTATATTCAACAACAAGAGAATATACCTTAGATTCAAATTTTGCTACTTATGATGAATTACCAGGATTTTCAAGAGAGGCTCTTTAATTATGATTACTCATGAATCTACCATCATGATAACTGGAGCCAGCGATGGTTTAGGTAAAGCAATCTCCTTGTTAGTTGCGCAAAAATATGGTTGCCCACTTGCAATATGTGGTCGTGATGAAGGGAAACTTCGTGAAGTTATCCGATTAATTAATGACATCGATCCTGAGATAAAGGTATTTGCTGCTTGTTTTGATATGACACAAGATGAAGACTGTTTGTCGTTTATTGAAAACGCTAAAGAAGCACTAGGCAGTTTTGATATCTTAATTAATAATGCAGGCGCTAATATAAAAAAAGATTACGTTGAAAATATTCAAATAGAAGACCTACGATATATGCTTAACCTGAATTGTGTATCGCCTTTAATCTTTACACAAGCCTTACTTAAAGATATGAAGGAAAAAAGAGAGGGTCATATCATCAATATTCTCTCTTCTGTATGTAAGCATTCCATCGAATCAAGTGCAGCCTATTCAGCGAGTAAACAAGCTTATGATATTATCTCTCAAATCTTATTAAAAGAAGTGAGAGAAAACCATGTGAAAGTAACAAACGTTTATCCTGGCGGTATTGATACAAATTTCCGTAGTAATGATCGTCCAGATTATATGAAACCAGAAAGCGTAGCTTTAGCTATTTGTTCTGTCATGGAAATGAGTGATGATAGCGTAATCCATGAATTAGTTCTTCGACCTTTTGTGGAAAACAATTTTTAAAAGGAAGTGATTGATATGTTAAAAATTCTAGTGTGTGATACAAAAAATGATGATTTAAGTGGCTTGCAAACAATGATAAACGATTATTTCGCAACATCAAAAGCTCCTTATATACTTTCAAACTATTTTAATCCAGAAGAAGCTATGCAAGACTATGACAATCATGTTGTCTTTGATATAGCTTTTATTAATGTACTAAGTGCAGATGATAAAGGGATGCAATTAGCCCATCATATTCGTAAACACGATCGCCAATGTAAGATTATTATCACCTCCCCTGTAAAGGACTTCGCTTATGATTCTTATCGAGTATCAGCCTTTAATTATATTTTAAAGCCTTATAATCCAGAGGAAGTTAAATCAATTTTAGCTGAGTTAGATATAATATTTAATAAGATAGATGGTAAATTCTTCACTTTAAACTCAAAGTTTGGTCATTATCGTATCAAGTATAAAAATATTATTTATGTAGAAAGTTTCAAACGGCAAGTGTTCTTCCACTGTAAAGATGGATCATCCGTGTCCGTAAGTGAAAAACTAGATACCATTGAAGAGCGATTAGACGATCCTCGTTTCATTCGCTGTCATAAGAGTTATTTAGCTAATATGGATTATATTGATCGATTAGAAAATCGCCAATTCATTTTTATTAATAATACATCCGTACCGATTCCTAAGGAATCATTGAATAGTATTAAAACTAAATATTTTGATTATCTTGATTATCGCAATTAACCCGTATCTACGGGTTTTATTTTGCTCATAGCGATTTAGACAAATAAAAACTCGACCAAACGATCGAGTTCTTATAGTATATATTATTGATTAACAAATCCCGCAGCAGTCAAACAGTCTTTTGCTTCCTTGTCGGAAAGTACATTCTTCATTCCGCAAATTTTTACACCTTTTTTCGCAACATCATCAAACATGTTAACGAAATTAAGTGGACAGAAGACCACATCATATTGAGATGCAGCACTCTTTCCTTCTGAAAGTGAGCAGTGATGAATGGTTTGTACTTGAATCCCTAAATCTTTAACCGCTTTTTCAACACGCATTTTCATCATAAGGCTTGTTCCTGCACCATTAGCACAAGCAACAAGGATTTTTATATTAGCCATATACGTATTCTCCTTTTCTTTAATATTAACTTAATTATAACACTTTATTTCTTAACTGACGCAATTTTTTCTAAATATGCATCATAATCTTCAGCTACTAAGAAATAAGTATCTGGATGAGCACGATATTGTAGTTGTGGAATCATAACTAAGATTAATACTACAATTGCTACACCGAAGTAACTTAAGTATTTCATAAGAACTGTGAATACAGGCCATACAACTGCCCAGTCGAACATACCTAAGTATCCTCCATAAGCAGCTAAACCAACCCAACTAGCAATGATTGCCGATCCGAATACTTGACACAGACCACAAATAAATGGCATTAACATAGCAGCTTTAACTCCACCTTTGTTATTTGCAAATACCGCAATTGTTGCATTATCGAAGAAGACTGGAACGAATCCTGCGATAACTAATGTTGGAGATTTTAATAAAATTAAAGCTCCGATTGCTAAGAATTGTCCTAGTGCACCAAATAAGAAACCAATGGTAACCGCATTTGGTGAACCGAATCCATAAACAGCAGCACAGTCAATTCCAGGAACAGCTCCAGGTAGGAAACTATTTGAAATACCTTGGAAAGATTGTGTTAATTCAGTAACGAAGGTACGAACACCTAATTGTAGAATCGCTAAGTAAACAGCGAAGTTTAATGAAGTAGTAAGAATATAGAAGAAGAAACTCTTTCCTGCTCCTAAGAATCCTGCTTCAACTAAATAAGGTTGACCTAATACTAATAAGATAGCTCCAAAGAAAATTGTCATTAATACGGCAGTAGCTACCATGTTTTCATTGAAGATTGATAAGAAACCTGGTAATTTAATGTCTTCTAATTTCTTAGAATTGGCATTTTGACCACCAAACATTTTTTCTGATAGTTTTGTGAAGATTGCTAACCCGAACATTTGTTGATGGGCAACGCAGAATCCTCCACCTTCAGTTAAATCTTGTGTAATTTCTACAGTAAGATTACTTGCAGTAGCCCAGTAAAGTCCTAAAATAAGTCCCATTAATAATAACATTGGAGTACTTCCAAGTGTTGGGAAACAGAATAGAATTAACCAGAAAGCTGTTGATGCTTGTTGCATCTGAACGTGTCCTGTAGTAAATACAGCACGCATTTTTGTGAATTTTTTTAATCTAACTAAAATTAAATTAAAGATAAACGCAATTAACAATAATAACATAACATCTGAGAAAGTCTTTCCAATAGCTTCCATCCCTGCTTGAACAGCATTTTGACCGAAGTATGGATCAATAACCATGGCATTTAAATTAAAGCGGTCTTTCAATCCTACTAGGATTGGACGGAAGTTATTTACTAACCCTCCTGAACCAACTGATAAAATAAGATAACCAACCGTTGCTTTAATGAAACCTGCGAAAGCATCATAAAGCGGTTTTCTTAATAATAAATACCCAATAAGTACAATTAAACCAATAAAATAAGCTGGTTGTGTCAAAATATTCGCTGCGAAATACGACCATCCTGACATGAAGAAATCTAATATTCCTTGCATAAAATCATCCCTTTCTTTTTATGTTTGAGAACTATTGTTCTTAAAACCGATTTTATTGAAGATATTTAGCGTCGATTGCTAATAAATCTTCAGTATTCTTAGCTTGAAGTAATTCTTCTACTAAATCATCGTTCATTAACATTTCACTTAGCAACATCATATTTTCTAAGTGTTTATCATGATCAGAAGCGGCTAATACAAAGAATAGACGAGCGTCTTTCTCTGGATCTTCTAAATCAAAATGGACAGGTTGTTCAACCTTCATAAAACAAATTGCCGTTTCATTAACACCTTGTGCACCTTCACTTGAGTGAGGCATGGCAATATTAGGTGCGATGACAATATAAGGCCCATATTTCTTTACACAATCAATAACAGCTTGAATATAGATGGGTTCGATGACACCCTCTGCAATAATTGGAGCGCAACTTGCAGTGATTGCCTCTTCCCAATTATCAAACTTTTCATGAAAACTATAACGACCTTTTTCTACGAACTCTTTTAACATAGCTTAACTCCTAAAGAATACTACGGAAAGGAACGTTTGGTTCATCCGTGAAGCAGTCTTCGAAACCTCTACGATAGTGATATTGAATCTTATTCATATCGTTAGGATAAGTAAACTTACCTCCTACATCCCAAATAAATGGTTTGAATTGGTAATCTAATACATGTTTTTTAAATTTGTATAACATTAAGATTTCAGCTGGATCAGCTTTGAAGTTAGTCCATACATCATAATGGAATGGAATAACAACTTTACAACCAAGTGCTTCAGCCATTCTTAGAATATCAACACTTGTCATTTTATCTTGGTTACCAATTGGATTTTCTCCATAGCTTCCTAATGCAACATCAATTTTATGATCTTTACCATGTTTAGCGTAGTACACTGAATAATGAGAATCTCCTGAATGGTAGATATTACCAGCAGGTGTTTTAATTAAGTAGTTCACTGCTTTTTCATCCATATCATTTGGACAAACACCATGAACATCTTCATCATTAGTAACAAGACAAGTTCTATCAAAACTATCCAATACAACGATTTCAATATCCTTAACCTTAATAACATCTCCAGGTTTTACAGTAATACATCTCTCTTTTGGTACACCATAACTCAACCATTTTTCTACACTTTTCATAGGTCCAATAAATGGAACTTCATCTTTCACATTTTGGATAACCGCTGCAGCGAAGAATGGGTCGATGTGATCATTGTGATAATGAGTCGATAAAACTGCATCAACCTTAGTTACTGAGAATGGATCATAGACAACCGGCGCAGCACGTAAGTTTGGTTGTGTCATACGTCCACCTGTCATATTTCTCATTTGATGGTATTTATCCATCTCTTTTGCTTTTTTAGAACGTTTACCGTTTCCAAACCATAAATCAATTGCGATATTGGTTTGATTTTCACTCTTAATCCATAATCCAGTACAACCAATCCACCACATTGCGAATGTTTTAGGTTGAACTACTTCTTCATCGATTTCCTCGTTAAGCCAAGTTCCCCATTCTGGGAATGCTCCTAAAACCCACTTTTCTCTTGTTAATTCTTCAATCTTACTCATAAATATCTCCTTTCGGATGAGCCTTTGCTCTTACATCTACAGTTTAACGAAAAACTGAGTCTTTTACAACGGTGTTTTATGAACATTTATAACTTTATATGACCATTTTATGTTTTTGTAAACGCATTCATAAGACACTTGATGATTTTTAACAAGGCAATCGATTTATTTACCTTGACTTTCATTCAAAATGTTCATATAATTTGATTATGGAGGATTTATCTATGATTAATCTAAAGAAATTTGCTTTTTCAGAAAAGTGGCGTAATATTATTACTTATCTCATCTATGTAGTCTTCGTTGGATATTCAATTCATTTAATCATTGAAGCACCTGAATTGAGTGTCAAGTTAACTTATGGTGCTATTACAATCATTTTTATGAGTATTTGTATTCTATCTGAATACTTGCGTATTCTCTATCGAAATTCAATAAAAGCACTTAACTTAAAATGTGATCCAATCACTTCTAGAGAGATTAATGCGAAAATTCTTAAATTTGATTTATTTAAGAGTTATACTCAAACTTTAAAAATTATGGAAACGTTATTATTAATTGATGAGAATAAAGCTGAAGAATGTTTAACTTTTTTAGAAGATAATGAGAAATTATTTAAACAAAACTTGGATTATTTATTAATTCGTAACTACTCAGCTTTTAAGGCTTATTTCATGATTGATAATAAATCTAAGGTAAAAAAGTTTTATCCTGAAGTTACTAAATTAAAAGGAGCTAAAATAAAAGGAAGTAAAGTTTCTCCTTTGTATTCATGGGAAGAAATTGATGCTGTTTATTACCTAAGTAGTAAAGATTATAAAAAGAGTCGAAATGCGTTTGAAAGTGCTCATTTAGGAAATATGAACTCTCGTGAGTTATCACATTTCTATTATGAATTTGCTTTATTAGCTATCGCCGAGGGGAAAAGTGTTGAAGCAATTAAACATCTTGATGCTGTTATTGAGATGTCTAATAAAATGACACTTTTTGAAATTGCTAAGCAATTAAGAAAGGATTTAACTGATGAAAAAGCATAAATCAATTGTAGATTCACGACGTAATAAAGTGATGATTATTCTACAAAAACAAGGACGTGTGCTTGTCGACGACCTTGTTGCAGAGCTGCAAGTTTCACCATTAACCATTCGTAGAGACTTACAGTACTGGGAAGAACAAAACGCCATAGAACGTTTCTATGGAGGCGCAAAGTTGGTTAACTCAATTGTTGACTGTGATGATCCAACCCAAACAAATGCATTATATAAACATGCCATTGCTAAGTATGCTGCGCAGTATGTAAAGGAAGGTGACACAATCTTCATTAACACTAGTTCTACCGCTTTATTAGTCCTTAAGTATATTCGCAACAAACGATGTACAGTCATTACGAATAACGGTAAAGCGATCTTCGAAGAACATGACCCTCTTATATCGATTGTTTTAACAGGTGGAGAGTTACGTATTCCTAAAGAGAGTATGGTTGGTGAATTTGCTCTAAATAATTTAAACCGTGTTTCTGCTAATAAAGCCTTCATTGGTTGTAGTGGTATTAATGTCACGAGTGGAATAACAACAGCCATTCTTCAAGAAGTAGCGATTAATGAAACAATGGTAAATCGTACCAATGGGCAAGTCTTTGTATTAGCTGATCATACAAAAGTTGGTAATGAGCATAGTTTTATCAGTGGTTCTATTGATAAAGTTACTTATTTAATCACTGATCAATTAGCCGATGACACACAAGTCAGTGAAATTGAAAATTCTAACGTAACAGTCGTTAAATTAAAACCTTTATTAAAAATTGAAAATAACTAAAAAAGGAGAAATTTCTTCTTTTTTCTTTAACAAATTGGGATATTCAGTGATATAATAGAAAGCGATAAAGAAAGGAGTACTATTATGCTTAAAGGATTTGTCGGTTTATGCTTTTTAATAACTTCATTAATTACTGCTGCTCTTTTCTATTTTCAACTAGAACTACCAGTTCCTGCTGTTATTTCTTTTGTTGGAATAAATGCTATTTCAGGATTAATTATTACTTCTATGAAATCAGGGAAAAAAAGCAAAAAATTATTAGCAAAACTTGACCAACAAGTTAAGGCTTATTTTCAATCAAATGATCAATTAAAAATTAATGATGCTGTCCTTCTTCAAGTAAAGAAAGTAGGATATAATACATATGAAGATTTAGATGTTTATTATAATGAAGAACTTATTTGTAAGTTTGGTGAGTTTGAACAGTATTTCCCTGAATCTTACCAATCATTCTTAAACAAACTGGAAGCTAAGAGTTATTTAATGCAGCCTCCGGTAAGTGAAAAAGTTGTAGAAGAAATTAAGGAAGATGATGAAAACGAAAACATTATCGTTATCTCTGGATTCATTAAAACAATTGAGAGCTATAACATTGATATCACAGATGAAGTTATATCACAGGGCTTATATAGCAGTGTAGCACTACTAAAACAGCTTGTATTGCTTCAAGAAAAGTATCCTAAAACAAATCGTAAATTAACAAAATTAACGAGTCATTATTTACCAATTCTAACTGAAATATTAAAAAACTATACTACGGTTTCTTCCACTCATGCCGATCGTAATGAAGTAGATGATATGCGTGAAAAATTAAATAAAACAATTATTTTAATTAATGAAGCTATTAAGAATATTACATCTTCTTTATTCCAAGAAGAAATGATGAACTTGAGTGCTGATATGACAGTACTAGAAAATATTCTTAAGAGTGATGGATTAATTGAAGATGAAATGACTATGGAACAATTGAATAAAATTGTAGAATAGGAGGAATGAGAATGCCTAAGAAAACAGAGGATCATTTTGATCAAATTAATGATTTAATTGATAAGATTACAAGTGATCAAACTTTCAAATCTGTAACTAAATCAATTGCAAATACTGTAGATAATGTATCAAAGGAAATAAATAAAGGAATTAATGAGTCATTAAAAAAGAATGGCTATGATAGTTTCGGTGAATATATCCGTTCGGAAATGACTGATGAAAAACATACAAAGCCAAAAGAAACAGCTCGTCAAAGAATTAAGTTTTTTGAAACTCGATTTGATTACTTTGCTGATGCATTAAACAATGTAACATATGGTTTAAAATATCGTGGTCTTTATCGTGATGGTCACCAAGAAGCTATCAGCACTTATTTACATTTAGCTAATTCTTATACAAAAGATTTAGGAAATATGCAAGTTCGAATAGCACAAGATATTAAGGAAATGCAGGTAGCTGCAAGAACTGAAAAACGCAATAAATGGAATGAAGGATATCTTGATGGACTACAATTCATTAACCGAACTTTACAGAATTCTAAGTTATATATGATGAATAAAATTAAGAAGGAATTCTTACTAAACTGACACTGAAGAGTGTCTTTTTTTTAAAAAAAACTACGTTAGGTAGTTTCTTTCCTATATTTTGATATATCAACACTATCAACTAAACAAGTTTTTTCATCTCCAAACCATTTTATCCAAGAAGCTGTTGATTGAATATATAAATCGAGATAAGAAATGTATATATCTTAAGCAAACGACTGATTATGATTTTTTTCATTTGCTTCATAGGGCAACATTTACATGGCGATTCAGCATTCCAAAGCACTTTATAACACAATTGTCCAACTTTTGCATAAGGAGCAATTCCTATTGTCTTATCATTAATAAATATGATTTCATGCGTCTTAGGATTACACACATAAATACATCCACGGGTCAAACAATTCTATAACAATCTAGAATTATAGACATTCATAATACAATAATTTTCAAAGTCTTCAACTTTCATAGGTCGACCAAAGTAATAGCCTTGAGCAATATCACAACCTATTTTCTTTAGGAATAAAACCTCTTCTTTGGTTTCGACTCCTTCAGCTAAAGTCTTCAATGATAGCTTTTTAATCATACCTATAATACTTGCAATAATAATCTTGCTATTTTCACTATCAACAGCATCATTAAGGAACCCTTGATCCATTTTTATCGTATCAACAGGTAAGTCTTTCAAGGTATTTAAAGAAGAATAGCCACTACCAAAGTCATCAATTGAAATCTTGAAGCCTTTTTCTTTAATCCTATTTAACATATCAATAATCTTATCCATATCTTCAAATAAAGCACTTTCTGTTAATTCGATTTCTATCATCTCAGGATTTACATGATATTTACGAGCAATACTCAAGAAGTCACTTGCTAAATTAAGGGTATTTAAATGAACACGAGATAGATTGACAGAAATTGTAATCTTTGAAAGTTCATGATCCTCACCTTTCCACTTATGCAAAATACGGCAAACTTCTTCAAACATATAGTAATCCAGTTCCTTAACAAACCCGTTTCTCTCAAATAAAGGAATAAAACTCGCTGGCATAATAAATCCCATTTCAGGATGATTCCATCGCACAAGTGCTTCTGCACTGACGACATCACCTGTATCTAGGGATATTTTAGGTTGGAGATAGACTTCAAATTCCTTATTTACAATGCCTCGTTCCATTGCATTTTCAATATTCTTTTCATTTAGAATTTGTCGACGAATTGTTTCATCATAGAAGGCATAATGAACATCATTATTACGAGCAACTTTTTTCGAGATATTAGCTCGGTCATTAAATCGTTCGATATTTATCTCTTCATCATCAATAATATAAATACCAAAATCAACAATAATTTTATAATCATCAAAGAAACATTGAATGTTTCTAGTTATCAATGTTAAGCGTTCAATCATAGCTTGATGACTTGTATAATTTAATAACAAGCTAAAATGATCAGCAGAGATATGACCGAAGCATTCAGTATTGTTTGCTTCTGCATCGATACATAGTGCAACATGTTTTAGTAACTCACTACCCTTTGCTTGAGTAAACAGGTCATTAATTACCTTAAATTGACTAATATCAAGTACCACTAATGCATACTGATGGTTTAAATTATCTTTCAATAAAGCCTCTGCAGTCTTAGTGAAACCTTTCCAGTTAAAGAAGTCAGTTAAATCATCTTTATAAGCAATTCTGAGTAATTCCTTGTTGTTATGTTCAAAATAACGAACCAAATAAATACCAAAAACTAATACACCAATAGATAGAACTATCGCTATCGTAATCATTTGATTAATTAAATCAGAGGAGCCTTTTGTGATTGTGGCTACTGGAATCATATTAATCATGACCCAATCATTGATTCCAATGGTTCGATAACTCATTTGTAATTCAACACCGTCTTCAATAAAGTCCGTTGTTCCATTAATTCCATGAGCAATATTGTCTTGTAGTATTTTAGTTTTTTCATCTTCATTGTTCTTTATTCTATCGAAAAAATTAACCTCAGATTCTTTGAATTCACCATCTTTTATTTCTATGATGGGTGTTCCATCACTTTGAATAATATAAGATGAACTTCGTCCATCAAAATCATCAATGGTTAATAGATTCGCCATGCTAGATAATTCTTCAGTTGCGAATAAAACAGAAACTACTTGATTGTCTTTCATTATTGGTGTTGCAAAGACATTAATTGCTTTACTATCGATGACATCAATTAACCGATTGCTTACATTACTTTCTCCTTGCATTGCCTTAACGAAGTAATCACGATTAGAAAAGTCATAAGTATAATCATCACTTGTTTTTGCTTCTCCATCAATGGCTATGATTCCCATACGTTTAAATTCATTGGCTGATGCTTCTTTCTTTAAAAATCCTATCGCATGTTCCATATCAAATTCTTCATGTTCAACAATAATAAGCGCAATGGATTCTAGTTTACTTAAGTAGCCTTCAACTTTAGTATTTATTAACTTAGCATTTTTATTAGCTACCTCGCTAACAAACATCACTCTCTCTCGATATAATTCACTCTTTGCGTTCTGAATAAAAATACTACTGATATAAACAAACACAACTAAACATGACATTGCTATGCATGTCAATCGTCTAATATTCTTTGTTCTGATTTTTTTCATAACATATCTCCTAGTTGCAATGGCTATTTACTAAAATAAAAGTTTTCATATATGATAATTATAGCACAAACAATATTTAATTTTTTATTTAATTTAAGCTATATTTTTTATGCTATGTAGTTAATCATTTATTGTATAGTTATTAACTCATAACTTCGATAAATCATAATTATTCCTTGCTCTTAATTAAAGCTCCTAACATATTTCCGAGTAACGCAATTCCTGCATAAACCACAACATAGGGCATAGCTGTATTATTCATCAGCACGACAACAACGGGGATAAATAAGATACCTATAGCTAATGCGAAAAGAGCATCAATCTTTTTGATTTTAGTGCCATATAGAAAAGCTGAAATAAGAATGATTAAAGGTAGGCCAATCAATAATATCATCATCGCTGAGGCTGTGTTGGATAAGATAATGGGTAGTAAAGCAAAAGCCAATATATTAGGTAAAAGATAGGGTACCATTCTTTGTAGATGTTTCATCGTTAAACCTCCATTTATAAGTTTATTTTACGCTATATACCGTTTATTTTCAATAAAAAAGAGCTTTTCAGCTCTTCTATGCTTTCACTTGCTTAATAATAGCTTCAG
>F144_Wood_Sandpiper__coassemble_42_pt1 | contig 22785 bp, 21 predicted proteins | sample F144_Wood_Sandpiper__metabat2_low_PE_003 | metagenome-assembled genome bin F144_Wood_Sandpiper
CTATTATGTATTGAATAATACCATTTTAACTTGATATAAATTTCAAATCCTAAAAATCACTTTTAATTCAAATCTTGATAGACTAAATTAATAATTAGAATTTTGTAAAACACAATTACCATTTGTTAGTTGTGTAATAATCAAGTCGGATATTTCACTTATTCAACTTTTTTTCATAAGGCATTTATACTCAAATTCCGCTATCAATATACCTTAACAATCATGATATTATCCAAAAATTAATCTCCTTTGGTTTCCATTCATGAATGATTAGCTAATTTAATTTTCCATTACAACCATAACAGTTTGAAATATTAATTTTTCGTGCTTGAATTCAGAATACAATAACATGACCCACTTGACAGCTCACTTATGATGTTTATCAGACCAAGTTGTAAATAGTGTGTTTCAACTTGCTTCCATTTTCTCTGTTTGATGTGTCAGAATCTGTTTAGATTAATTATGAATTTTGTATTGACTTTACTAAACATAAAATTCTTACTGATTTATTAAAACCCTAGTTGTCTGCAAACAGGAGGATTTTCAGGAGAATTATGAACTCCTGTAAAAACTAATTGTTCATCAGTAACAGATTTTTTAATACTACCGCTAGGCGTATAAATTGTTTGCTTTGTATATTTTTTGTATTGTGGACAACCTGAGTATTCATAGTAAGTTGCAGTGATTCTAAAATCCTGAGGTGTAGGAGTTAACATAGCAACTAATGAAGCTGCTATGTCATATGCTGCGCCTAGCATTGGTAGGCCAAAAGCCAGTGTTATTAGAGTTACTGCTAGACTAACTGTTCCAATTTCAGCATTAGTCGCTCCTCTAATATAAGTATCCTTCTTAAGCATAGAACCCCATTCACTATTGATTAAAAATAAATTTGAATCAATAGTCATAGAATCGTTTATAGATGCAATTTCAATTCTATTCAGTCCATCAATACGATAGATTTTATCGAAGTCTCTGTAAATTGTCTCAGATGTGTTCATAGATAAATTCGTCATAACAATATATGCTTTTTCAATCCCATCAATAGAATAATAATCATATCTAAAGCCTTCATATTTCTGTGATGAAATTAATTCACCAATTTTTGAGTTGTTATTTTCAATATTATTTGCATAAACCACTGATGTTAAGCCTTGTCTTGTTAATACCATTGAGCATATTACTAAAAACACTGTAATAATTCTTTTCATTTTAATCGCCATTTCTTTGCGCATGTTGCGCAATTATATTTTCAAAAATAGTATGAATTATTTTATCTAATTATTCACCAATAGACACCATATTTGTCTAAATGATTTCTTAATCAAGAATTTAATAATTTAATCTGCTTGTCCTAGTTATATTTTCCCATATATTTCTAAAACAATTTTACCAGAGTCAATATTCCACTCAATATGTTTTTTCATAGTATCATCCTTCTTCCTTCATGTTTCAACTATATCACACTAAAGTTAAATGTAAATCCCCATAATGTGCGCGCACGAATCTATTATTAAATTCTAATCACTAAATTTCGAATAACATTATTCAAAAATATTTCATCATTTCGTGTGCAATTTAGGTATCCTTAAACTTACATTCATAAAGATATAACCCTTCTTATCTTCACTGACAATATTAAATACTCCGTTTTTCTTGTGGATTGGATCATCGCACCATATAAAACATAAAAAAACTCGATAAACATAGAGGATTCTTCAAGTTTATTTCTCTCAGCTCTATTGACAAAAAGTTATCGACAGACGTATATGCGGATAACTTTTCTAGAAAATGAGCATCATGTTACGATTGAATCAGAACCTCTGAATATTAATTATAATCTACATAGATACACACATCTATATTGAACTCGAAGATTAAATAAAAAAGAGCTCAAAAATCAAAATGACAGTAACCCATCAATATTGACTTGAGCTCAACGATTCCACCTAAATCTAATAAGTATAACTACTTCTTAAATGCTTTCTTAAATTTATCAAATGGTGATTCGGTGTAATCACCTTTTTTAATCTTTTCGTAAAGTTCACGTTCAGCCTTCGCTAAAGTAGTAGGTATTTCAATACGTATTTCAACATATTGATCCCCTGCACCACTCCTTGTTGACTTAACACCTTTACCTTTTAATCTAAACTGTGTTCCATGTTGCGTACCAGCCGGAATAGTTAATTCAACATCTCCGTATACCGTTGGGATATCTACAGTTACTCCTAAAGTTGCATCTAATGCACTGATTGGCGCTACCATACGAATATCATTGCCATCACGCACAAAGAATTCATGACGATTTACATTGATTTCGATGTATAAGTCACCATTAGGTCCACCGTTAGCACCACGTTCCCCTTTTTGTGGAACACGGATTTGTTGACCACTTTGAATTCCTGCTGGAACCTTAATATCCAATTTAACACGTTTATGTTCATAGCCACGACCATGACATTTCGCACATTTGTGAGCGACTGTTTTTCCACTACCATTACATTCAGGACAGACAGCCGTTGACATAAAGACACCGAAAGGTGTTCTTTGTTGTTGTTGGACTTGTCCTTGTCCATTACAACGTGAACATACTTTCACATCATCCTTGCTACGAGCGCCACTACCTAAACACTCACTACATTGCTCGTCCACTTCAATGGTCACTTCTTCAGTTTTACCGAAAACAGCTTCCATGAAGTCAATGCGCATTTGCATGAAACGATCATTTCCTTTGCGTGGTCCTGTAGATTGTCTTCTTTGTTGCTGTCCACCACCGAAGAATGAACCAAAAATATCGCCAAAGTCTTCAAACCCACCGAAACCTCCAGAGAATCCACCACCATTTTGACCAAACGCGCCATCCATTCCTGCATGACCGAATTGATCAAAGGTTGATTTCTTTTGAGGATCGCTCAATACTTCATAGGCTTCATTGATTTCCTTGAATTTTGCTTCTGCATCAGCCTCTTTGTTTACATCGGGATGGTATTTTTTTGCCTGTTTCCGATAGGCTTTTTTTATCTCGTCATCACTTGCACCTTTGCTTAGTCCAAGCACATCATAATAATCTCTTTTTTCCATTAAATCACCCTTTGACCTTCGTAGTATCCCTCATTAGAGGAAAGAGCAAATTCTAGCATTTGCTAGAATTGTTCCTCTTTTATTCTTTTTCTTTGAAATCAGCGTCAACAACATTGTCATCTTGAGCTGTATTTGCGCCAGCATCTTGTTGAGCTTGTTGTTGATACATAGCTTCAGATGCTGCTTGAGCTGCTTTTTCTAAAGCTTCAAGTTTACTGCTAACTGCTTCCATATCATTTTCTTCTAATGATTTTTGTAATTCATCACGAAGTTTCATTGTTTCTTCTTTTTGTTTAGCGTCAATCTTATCTCCAGCTTCAGCAATTGAACTGTCGATTTGGTTAATGAAAGCTTCAGCTTTATTTCTTAATTCAACTTCTTCTTTACGTTTTTCATCATCTGCTTTATGTTCTTCAGCTTCTTTAACCATGCGGTCAATTTCAGCATCACTTAAGCCTGATGAGTTAGAAATTGTAATTGATTGTTTTTTGTTTGTTCCTTTATCTGTCGCAGATACGTGAACAATACCATTAACGTCAATATCGAATGTAACTTCGATTTGTGGAATACCACGACGTGCAGGAGCAATACCATCAAGTTTGAATAAACCTAATGTTTTGTTATCAGCAGACATTGGTCTTTCACCTTGTAGCACGTTGATATCTACGGCTGGTTGATTATCCGCAGCTGTTGAGAACACTTGTGACTTACTAGTTGGAATTGTTGTGTTACGAGGGATTAAGACTGTCATAACACCACCCATTGTTTCGATACCTAATGATAAAGGTGTAACATCTAGTAATAAAACATCCTTCACATCACCACTAATAACTCCACCTTGAATGGCAGCACCCATAGCTACTGCTTCATCAGGGTTTACTGATTGATTTAATTCTTTACCTAATTCACTCTTCACTGCATCTTGAACAGCAGGAATTCTTGTTGAACCACCAACTAATAATACTTGGTGAATATCATTCTTAGTTAATCCAGCATCTTTTAATGCATTACGAACTGGTATAATTGTTCTTTCAACTAATGATTTAGTCATTTCATCAAATTTAGCTCTTGTTAAAGTAGCTTCAAAATGAAGAGGACCCGAAGCACCAGCAGAGATAAATGGAAGTGAAATTTGTGTAGTAACAGTTCCACTTAAATCTTTCTTCGCTTTTTCAGCTGCTTCTTTTAAACGTTGCATTGCCATTTTATCATTTGATAAATCAACACCATTTTCTTTTTTGAATAAATCAACCATCCAATCAACAACGATATGGTCAAAGTCATCACCACCAAGTTTTGTATCTCCACTTGTTGATAATACTTCAAATGTTCCATCAGCTAACTCTAGGATAGAAACGTCAAATGTTCCTCCTCCTAAGTCATACACTAATACTTTTTGTTCTGTATCTGTTTTATCAATACCATAAGCAAGTGCCGCTGCAGTAGGTTCATTAATAATACGTTCTACTTCTAATCCAGCAATACGTCCTGCATCTTTAGTTGCTTGACGTTGTGCATCATTAAAATAAGCAGGCACTGTAATAACAGCTTTAGTTACAGTTTCACCTAAATAGCTTTCAGCATAACCCTTCAAGTATTGAAGAATCATCGCTGAGATTTCTTGAGGCGTATAATCTTTACCTTCTAAGTTAATCTTTTCATTTGTACCAATAAAACGTTTCACAGATGAAGCTGTATCTTTGTTAGTAACTACTTGACGCTTTGCCGCATCCCCAACAATTCTTTCTCCGTTTTTAAACGCTACTACTGATGGTGTTGTACGATTTCCTTCTGGATTAGTGATTACTTTACATTCCCCACCATCCATAACAGACACACATGAATTTGTTGTACCTAAGTCAATTCCAATAATTTTACTCATAATTTTTCCTCCTTATTCGCTTACTTTTACGAGCGTTGGTCTTACAATTCTATCTTTATACATATAGCCTTTTTGCAATACTCCCACAACTTTACCACTCTCTACACCATCAATGGGTTCAGCCATTAATGCTTGGTGGAAGTTAGGATCAAAAGGCTTGTCCATAGCTTCTATTTCACTGACACCTTCTTTTATTAAAAGATCAAATAACTGCGTATAAATCATTTGAAACCCTTTAGCGTAATTAATGCATTCTTCATTCTCACTATTTACAACAAGAGCTCTTTCTAAGTTATCAATAATTGGTAATATTTCTTTCATAAAACCATGTAATTTATATTTGTTAGAAGAATCAAAATCCTGTTGAAGACGACGCTTTGTATTCTCCGTATCAGCATACGCCTTAAAATAAGCATTCTTACTGATTTCAACTTCTTTCTTTAAAGTTTCAATTTCTTCCTTTAACTTCTCAATTTCTTTTTTCTTACTCATGTGTTCATGTCCATCATGTTGTTCACCCTCACATTCACAATGCCCACATTCATGTCCCGAACACTCACACGTGTCCGTTTCATTCAGGGTAGCATCCAATACTTCTTCAAACTCTTTATTTTCGTTCATTGTATGTCTCCTATTCTTCATTAAACATTTTCTCAATTTGACGGCTCATATACTCCATCAATGCAACAACTTGGTTATAAGGCATTCTAGTAGGTCCAACGACCATGAGTTGCCCCTCTTCTTGATTGTTAATTCTAAATTTACTAGAAATAACGGAAACATCATCCACATTCATTAACGCTCTGTTATCCGTTCCAATCCGAATAGCTACACTCTCATCAGAACTTCCAATTTGACGCCAAAGAGCCGAATTCTCTAACATAGACATCAACTGTTTAAGCTTTTCAATATCAGCAAATTCCGGTTGATACAGCATATTAGATTGACCAGAAAAATAAACTTGTTCACTAGCAAATCGAACAAAGGCACTTACGAAAGCCTCAAAGAGGATTTCATGACGTTGAATGTTCATTGCTAATAAAGGTTCAAGCTCTTGCATCTTTAAGACAACATCATGTAATGGAATACCCACAAGTTTTTCATTCAACAAGTTACAACAAGTCGAAATATCTTTTAACGATACATCTGCTTCAAACTGGAATGTCTTGTTTTCTGTATGTCCATGATTTGTAATAAAGATTGCCACTGCACTTCGCTCATTAATCGGAATTAATGAAACATGCTGAAGCGTTTGATAGCGAGAATCAGGTCCTAAAGCAAGTGACGTTAATTTTGTCATTTGACTTAGAATGTCACAACTCTTCTTCACTACCTCTTCTCTAGAAATATGTCGAGAAGAGAAAACATCTTGTAAAGCATTGACTACTTTTTGATCTAACTGCTTATCCATGAGGTTATCCACATAATAGCGATAACCTGCTGAAGAAGGGATACGACCACTTGAAGTATGAGTTTTTTCTAATAAACCAAATTCTTCAAGAACAGCCATTTCATTTCGGAGTGTCGCTGAAGAACAATTGAAATCTAATATACCTAATAGTGTCTTGCTTCCAACTGGTTCAGCAGTACGGATAAATTCATCAGCAATTGCTTTAAAAACAAGAATTTGTCTTTGTGTTAAGATCATCTTTATCCGCCCTCTCTAGCACTCGTATCTTCTTACTGCTAACATTATATGACAGTTTGTTAGCACTGTCAACACTTTAGTGCTAAAAAGTATTTTTCACATCAAAACAAATAAAAAATAGACATCGGTTCTACCAAATGCCTACTATATATCATTGGCGTTCATACACTAAATCAATCATCCCATTATAGTTTTTAGTTGATATGAACTTCAATGTCTTTTCTTTATCAAAAGAATCAAACAACTTAATTCCCTTTCCTAAAATAGTGGGAATAAGCGTAAAACAGAAACGATCAATTAAATCAGTTTGAAGTAACTGATTAACAATAGTTGCACCACCACAAATCCAAATGTCTTTTCCTTCCTCTATCTTTAATCTCTCAATTAATTCAGACACATTTTCATCAATAAATAAGATATCTTCTTTATTTTCATATTTCTTATGCGTTAAAACATAAGTTAACTTGCCTTCATACATCCAAACATCAGGCGATAATTCAGTTGCAATTTGATGATAAGTTGTGTGTCCTAGAATTACTGTATCAATGGTTTTAATAAAATCAGGATAACTCCCCTGGTTTTCAGGATCACTTCCATCCCCCTTTAACCAATCCACACCACCGTTCTTATCAGCGATATAACCGTCTAAACTCATTGCAATATATAAGACTACTTTTCTCATGTTAAGTCCTCCATGTTTGAATTATCATACCCAAACTTATCTTTGAATATTAACATATTCGTTTTATTATGTAAATTTATACACTTTCCTGATATTTTGAATACCTTTTTTAAGTATGAAAAAAATATTTACATTCCGATTTATATAACAAGCGAGATTTTTAGTTAATAGCTTTCACATAACAAAAAATCAGCAAGGTACATAATTTTCACACCATTGACATTACCAGTCACTAGTTCGTCCTGTGTTACAACATACTTGGGATAATGGTCTTTTAATTCTAGCAAATTTGCAACTTCACGCTCAGATTCCTCCGGTAGCGTACGGCACACCTGTACATAGATATGTTCATCCCGTCGCACCGCAACAAAATCCACCTCTTTGGTCTGATTCTTTCCGACATAGACTTCGTATCCTCTTCTGCGTAGTTCAAAATAAACGATATTTTCAAGCACGGCAGCAAAGGACTTAGGATTAAATCCCATAATACTGTATTTCAGCGAAGTATCTGCAAGATAAAATTTCTCTTGAGTTTTCAGTATCGACTTTCCTTGCAAATCATACCTAGAACAGCGATAGATGACAAAAGCCTTTTCCAACAATTGTTTTAATGAAATCAGGATAACTTCCCAGGTTTTCAGCATCACTTCCATCCCCCTTCAGCCAATCCACACCACCCTTCTTATCAGCGATATAACCATCATATTTATCTTTGCAGTACAGCATAACATTCTTATTCTTATCCACAAAGCCTGTTTATGTTAAGTTGTATAACAAAAAAGACACCCGCTTCCACAAGTGTCCAATGTCCATCATAGTATTAAGGAAGGAGGTTATTTTAATTCCTTAACAATTAATAGTTTTCCAAATTTGTTATTCTTGATTAGATTAAGAGCAAAAACATACAAAATGATAGTACGAATTGCGAAAAATACTAGAATACCCATTAATACAATAATCATTGCAGCTGATTTATCATTGGCAAATAAGCCTAATAAGAAACCAATAATAAGAAATGGAATCACTCATACTTCTCTACAGTCAACTGCATATCTTTTATGATTATCACCTATTAAGACTAATTGCATTTTTTTGAAATCAAATTTCTTATTCAATATAGAAACATTATCTAGCTTTAAAGATTCATCATTTGTATCAACCTCTTCAACTTCATATAGACGTTGAAAGATTCTAGTTTGCATTAGAGTTCCTGCACTCAAACAAATCATTATATCTGGCACTAAGAAAAGTAATAATATACCACCGATATACAACAATTCGATATCTGGAAAACTCAACAATATTATGATAACAAGAAGCCCAAATAGAATTCCTATCCAATGATCATATTTTTTAATCAGACGATATTTCTGATCACAACAATCGCACTTAAACTCTACTTGAAGCCTATCTAGATTACGATGTATTTCTTTCATTACGAACTCTTTATTACAGCAGCTACATTTTTGATTATTCATAAATAGCCCCCTTTTCTAGGTGTTAATCCTAGTTATCCTTCATACTTATTTTAAACGATTCTATACACATAAGAACATCCTGAATCTCATCCTTTAATCTCTCATAATAATTTCTTCCTGAATCGGTTATCTGATAATAGGTACGTGTTTTACCATGCGTTTTTTCTCCTTGATATGACTTAACATATTCAAAAGAGGAAAGTCGTTGTAAGACCGTATATAACGTTGATTCTCTGATTTGATAATAAGAATTCGTATAATTAAATAAATTCCTACTTAATTCATAACCATACGAATCATTCTCCATCAAAAGTGATAATACAAAGTAATCATTAAAACCTTTCATTAATTCATTTTTATTCATCTCGTTCTATTCTCCATGTACTCTCTAATCAAATTATAACACTTTATTTTCTATATACAAATAACTTATATACGATAATGCGGAACCAAGTATTACATCCAAAATCACAAAAATAATTCCATGATTAATATATAATAAATAGAATTTATAATCGAATAACAACGGCTTGCCAAAAGTAAAAATTAAAATAAACCCAAGTATAGAATAGAGACAACTAAGTATAATCAGCAATTGATATTTATGGATTCGTAGCTTCCGAACTTTTGTTTTTAGTATAATTAAAAAGACATTGCATATTGTAAATGATATGATTATCCAACTAAATAGAGTCGGAAACATAAGAATAAAGTAAACTGGCAAGTAGTTTAATTTAGTATATACATCAAATGTATTTGAAGCTAATTCCTTGGCTTCAGATGATAAAACGCTTGTATATATCAAAATTATTATAAAAATAACATTTATTATTATATTGAACCATTCAAGTGGATATAAACCACCATGGTATAATTCCTTATGATTGCCTATTTCGTCAATAATAATGGCTTGTGCTTTATCTCCATATTTATCTAAATATTCATCATACTTATCATTGCAGTCAAGCAAAATGTTCTTTTTTAATTCGCGATAATAACGAGTACGTGGCAGTTTTCTAAATTCTGAATTTAAGTATTCCTTAATAACATTCATGGACTAATACCTCCTATAGATTAGTATTTTAATTTCAATAGTTAAAGTTGTTTAAAATAATGATAACTAGTCTGAACCCTGCTGCGAGAGTTATAAGAAAGTTTTATTATGTTCGCCGTAGTACTTTCTTAATTTCATTATAACACCTGTTTCTGAATATGCGATCTATTTCGATAATTATTTTCATCCCAATAATATATAATAAAAAACGCTTCACTGATCATGTCTATATTTACTTATATAAAAACTTCAAAATTAACGATACGTTGCTTAAAATTTGTATGTTATTCAAAATTGCATTATACTATATGAAGAAACATATACTATTACGAAAGAAAGAAGGAATACCATGAAAAAATATATAATATGGAAAAATAATCCGAGCTTAATAGCTGGAACTACATTAAAAGTAAATAGTGAGCCTGAACAGTTTAATATGGCTCTTCATAGTTGTGAAGATAGTGAAACCATCATCAACAATCGTCGCTTATTTGCTTCAGACATGAACATCGAATTAAACCAATGTGTTTTTACTCAACAAACTCATTCAGACCATGTTGTATCCGTCAGTGAATGTGATGCAGGTAAAGGAACTCTTACTTATGAAAGTGGCTTTGCTGATAGTGATGCACTCTATACCCGCTCAAACAACATAATGCTTGGCGTTTTCCATGCTGATTGTGTCCCTCTATTGATGTTTGATCCATTCACTGGAATCGTTTGTGCCATTCACGCAGGATGGCAAGGGACTGTGAAAGAAATTACAGCGAAAACAATTCAACATTTAATTGACCATGAACATGTATTGGCTAAGAACTTACTTGTTTATATTGGACCCGCAATTTGTCAGAATAACTTTGAAGTTGGCGCTGATGTTATCGCTAAAGTTCAAGGAATGAGTTTTGATACTACTCCGTTTATTTACTATAAACCTGAAACTGAAAAAGCTCATGTTGATAACAAAGGTCTTAATCTTCAACAATGTTTAAATCTAGGTGTTCCATTAAATAATATTACGGTAGATAAAAATTGTACATTTGCGAATCAAGAAAACTTCTTCTCTTATCGAAAAGATACGAAATGTGGAAGACATATGAGTTTTATTATGAAAAAAGGAGAATGACAATGAAAGAAATCTCAGTATACGATATTTCAGATAATCTAATACAATTAATAGCTAAGGATTGGATGTTAGTTACTTGTGGAAATCAAGAAAGTCTAAACACCATGACAGCTAGTTGGGGCAACATTGGTTATATCTGGAAACGCCCTGTAGTCAACACAGTTATCCGTCCACAACGCTACACCTACGAGTTTATGGAGCGTGAAGAGTATTTTACACTTTGTTTCTTTGATGAAGAATATCGTAATGCTTTAAACCTCTGTGGAAGCGCCTCAGGACGTGATGTTGATAAAGTAAAAGAAACAGGACTTACACCCTGCTATGATGAAGTTGCTCCTTATTTTAAGGAAGCTAAACTTGTCTTACTATGTAAGAAGATTGCTGTGTATGATTTAGATCCAACTCAATTCATTGATCCAAGTATTGATCTAAATTATCCTCATGCCGATTATCACCGTAATTATACAGGTGAGATAATAAAAGTATTAACTAAAAGTTAGGAACTCCTAGCTTTTTTTATTCAGCATTTTAATCTCACTCTTTATCCCAAAGAAAAAGTGCCACTTTCGTGACACTAATCATTAAACTATTCTGCTCCTTCTAAAGCTATTTTCATCATATTTGTAAAAGACGTTTCACGTTCTTGAGCCGTTGTTACTTTATGAGAAATAAGTGAATCAGAGATTGTTAATAAACAAGCTGCATGTTTACCTAATACATTGGCATTATGGAATAAAGCAAAACTTTCCATTTCAACGCAAACGCAACCATGTTTCGCATAGAATTCGTTGTGTCCATCGACATTACTTTCATGATAGAAAACATCACTTGAATGAATTCTTTCTTTGATAATTGGAATATTTAATTCTTTAGCTGCATCTTCTAAACGCTTGTTAAGTTGCGCACTTGGATATGTAACATCTTCCTTGTAGCCGTTTTGTGCTAGTGCATAAGATGATTCACTCCAACTGCTATCTACTAAAATTGTATCAAATAAATCTAATTTATCTGTGTAAGCTCCAGCACTTCCAATTCTTATGATATTTTCTACACCATAAGATGTATATAGTTCATAACTATATATACCAATTGATGGCATCCCCATTCCACTACCCATAACTGATATTTTACGTCCTTTATAGGTTCCTGTATAACCGAACATATTACGTACAGTATTGAATTGCTCAACATTCTCTAAGAATGTTTCTGCGATGAATTTTGCTCTTAATGGGTCTCCTGGCATTAAAACTGTTTTTGCGATACTTCCTACTTCTGCTTGATTATGTGGTGTTGACATGATAATTCCTCCTTCAACTAAAACTATTATACCAAAATTCTTGCGTTATGAGTATAAAAAGGGATACAATAGTACACAAAGGAGTGAATAACATGAAAAGAGAAGAAATATCAAGTGAATATAAATGGGACTTATCACATCTATTCAAAACAGATGATGAATTCGATGCTAATATTCAAGCAGCAAAAGCTGAATTAAAACAACTAAAGGAAATGAAGGGTTCATTGACAACATCAATTGAAAACTTTATTCATTTTTTTGAATTGAATGAACAATTCCAATTAAAAAGAACAGATGCGGAAGTATATGCTCAAATGAGTTGTGATGTTGATCCTGATAATGAAATGAATCAGGAGCATTTAGCACAAGCACAAAGTTTAGATACTCAAGCTATGAATGAATTAACTTTTGTTGATTTAGAACTTATTAAGAATCGTTCAATCGTTGAGGAATACTTAAAAGATGAACGCTGTCATGATTATCAATATCCAGTAGAATGTATTTTTAGAACGATTCCTCATCGTCTTGATGAAAAAACAGAAGAATTACTATCTCAAGTCAATGAACTTTGTAGTATTCCTGAAAATACCTATCAATCACTTCGCCTTGAATTTAAAGATGTTATGGTGGATGGAGAACCGCAATTTTTAAATGGTGCTACTTTTAGAGAATTCTTAACGAATAAAGATCAACAAGTTAGAAAACAAGCTTATGAGAATTATTTCTCTGAGTATAAGAAATTAAGTAGTCCTTATTCTAATCTGTTAATTGGACATACTAAAACACAAATATTTAAAGCGAAAATACGTAATTTTGATTCTGCACTACAAGCAAGTCTATTTGAAGATGAAGTTGATACTAAATTATTTGATTTAGTATGTAATATGGCTAATGAAAAGTATATCCATGCTTTTCATGATTACAATACTTTAAAGAAGAAACTACTTCATTTAGATACTCTTCATTATTATGATTTGAATGTGCCACTTGTAAAAAGTGTTGATATCAAGTATAGTGTAGAAGATTGTTTTAAGATATATCAAGAAGCATTAAAGCCATTAGGTGATGAGTATATCTCTCTATTGAAAACTGCACAAGATGAGCGTTGGGTTGACTATATGACCCATGAAGGTAAACGACCAGGAGCTTATTCTTGGGGAACTTATACTTCTAAGCCTTATGTTTGTATGAATTTTATTTCGAATTATGATTCATTAAGTACCCTTTCACATGAACTCGGTCACTCAATGCATTCCTATTATTCCAATAAATTCCAACGCCCCATGTTGTCAGGCTATCGCATCTTTGTGGCTGAAGTAGCTAGTACAGTGAATGAAATTCTTGTGAATCAATATCTTTTAAAAACAAGCACAGATAAAGATTATAAAGCTTATATTCTTTATAACTTATTAGACCAGTTGGTTGGAACGATATACCGTCAACCTATGTTTGCTGAGTTTGAAGCTCAACTTCATGAGTTGATTGAAAAAGGAGATGCTGTATCGAATAAGACATGTATGGATTTATTCTATAAATTGAGTAAAGACCATTATGGAAAAGATGTTGAGCTTGATGAGAACCTTCATGGTGCAGGATGTTACTATATTCCTCACTTCTACTATAATTTCTATGTCTATAAATATACAATAGGAATGTCAGTGGCTTTATCGTTTGTGAAGAAGATTATGAACGGTCAAAGTGAAGACTATTTAGCCTTTTTAAAGAAAGGTGGAAGTGAAAGTCCCGTTGATGAACTGATTCATTCAGGAGTTAATCCTTATGAAGAAGAGGTTTATGACGATGCCTTTACTTTCTTTATTGAAACATGTAAACAATTTGAGGAGCTGATGAAAGAATGACACGTTTTGAAGAAATAAAAAAAATTGCTGATTCATTTTACCAAGGAATTGAAGATGATGAAAATCGCAAATTGTGTTTTGCGCATAGCCAAGAAGTAGCAGATTGTGCTCAAGAAATCGCAATTATTGAAGATTATAACCCTGAACTTGTTCAAGTTGCCGGTTATCTTCATGACTGTGCCCAATACTTGGAGCATGGTCATCACCATGCATTCCGTTCTAGTGTAATGGCTCGTGATATGTTAGTTGATTCTCAGTTGTTCTCAACAGAAGAAATTAACCGCATTATGAACTCTATTGCTCGTCATTCTGATAAGGATCGTGTTGACGGCCCTTGTGATGAAATATTAAAAAATGCTGATTGCTTAGCTAAATACCGTAAAGGTGAAATGTGTAGTGAAACAGTTATGAGTAGAATTAAAAAGTATATCTAAAAAATTCCCTGTTCAATGAATGAGCAGGGCTTTTCTTTATTTCTTTATACCTAATGCATTTTCATTCTTAAGAATGGTAGTTTCAATCGTTCTAACTTCTTTTAAAGCAACTCGTTGTTTCTTAAATGCCAATTGAATGAGTTGGGTAATGATTTGTGTTTTAGTCAGTTGTCCTTTGAATAGATAAGTAGCTAAAGAACCCGGTATCGCATTGATTTCATTGATATAGAGCACTTCATCATCTAAGTCAAATAGAAAGTCGACGCGAGTAATTCCATTGCACTCACAAGCCATAAAGGCTGCCTTCCCCATCTCTTCAATCTGTATTCTTAATTCATCATCTATTTGAGCTGGTAATTGACGTGAAGTTGACTCAATTCCCTTGCTATAGCTTCCACCATATTTATCTGAATAAGAGAGAAACTCTTTACTCTTGAATACTTCCTCAATCAATGAACAAGTAACACAATCTTCATCACCTAATAATGCGAGATTAAATTCTCTGAAATTAGTACAGCGATGTTCAACCACGATTTTATGATCAAAACTAAAACAAGTTAAAGCACTCTGACTTAGTTCTTCTATACTATCACAGCATACAATACCAATTGAACTACCTCCATGGGCAGGCTTTAGAATCCAAGGACCTGTAATCAATTCACTTTGTTTAATTAGAAGAGAGGCATCAGATAAGAATTCATTCTTATATAATGTAAAAGAGTTAGTTACCTTTAAATCATGATAACTTAATACTTTACGCATCATATCTTTATCTTGGATTAAAGCACAACTTAAGACACTTCCCTCACAATAAGGAATATCTAAAGTATCTAGAAATCCTTGGAGTTTACCATCTTCACCACTATTACCATGGGTTATAGGTAAGACTAAATCAATTGGGATTGGTTTTTTAAATAAATGAGATGATTGAAGACATACTTGTTGATTCTTTTTAATCCAGTTTACTTCATTTAAACGATGCTTAATGTTAGTTAAATCACGATATATTTTTAATTGCTCACTATCTTTACCTATATAAAACCGTTTTTCCTTAGAAAAATAGATAGGTATTACATCAACTTCCTCTTTATTAATCTCTTTCATCAACTGCATTGCTGATAGAATTGAAACTTCATGTTCAACAGATTGTCCACCAAATATTACACCTAATTGTAACTTCATGCATATCACTCCTTACATACTAGGCTATGCACTAAGTATAAATAGGTTATAGGAAAATATCAGGTAAGTCATTTTCTATCAAAATAGTATCTCCTTTACGAACTAAACTTTTAATAAAGTATAAGGCTTCTTTCATTGTTTGAGTATGAATGATTGATGATTCTCTCATACCACCTCTTATACATCCACGTTTAATCGCTGTGACGTTTGTCCCAACCAAGAGCACTGTATCACTATATTTCGCTATTTGCTCTCCAAAGGTCTCACTGTAAGCCTCATGACTATCTGCGAGATCAATAAACCCTGGTGTTATGATAAAATGGTGACCCTCCATCATATTTAATACTTTTAATGAGGCTAATGCACTATCTGGATTAGAATTATAGGCATTATCAATTAATGTTGCACCTGCATATGACTTCAATTCAAGACGATGAGGAATGGGGGTAAGATGAGCTAGTGCATAATGAACAAGAACATCATCTACTTTTAATTCATCAGCAACGGCGATAGCCATTAAGCAATTCAAGATGTTATGTTCACCAAGTAAAGGTATTTGATAAGTTTTTGTTTGATTATGGTGTGTGACATCAAATAGACAACCTGTAGCATTACACTTTATATTCGATGCCTTAAAATCAGCAGGGTGATGAATACCAATCGTGACTAAACGACAACGAACTTCTAGATATGTGGTTCTAAGATACTGATTATCATTATTTAAGATACCAACACCTGTAGCAGGTAAATTCTCAATCAGTTGAAGTTTCTCATGAAGAATATTTTCCATAGAATGAAAAGTTGATAGATGTTGAGGTCCAATAGCCGTTACTATCCCAATAGTGGGTTGTACTAAATGACATAGATCTTCTATTTCATGAAGATGATCAGCCCCCATTTCACAAAGAAAGACTTCATGAAAAACCGTTAGTTTCTCTAGAATAGTTTTTGTTATTCCCATTTCATTATTATAAGATAAAGGAGTTGGACAACATAAATAACGAGTTGAAAGAACTTCATTCAAGATATTCTTAACTGAACTCTTACCATAACTACCCGTTATCCCAATTTTTATACAAGGACAGTGTTTCAACTTCGCTACCGCTGAATCACGATACAGTCGTTTAATTCTACGCTCCATAGGTTGTGCCATCATCGCAACTAATAAAAGGAAATATGAATGAAAGATACCCATAAGTAATACCAATGGATATATTGTGAATGGGAATAAAGCAATTAGAGAAGTAATTAATAAGACAAAACAAATCAATAAGGTTAATAAACGCTTAATTCGCTTTGTATAAATAAGAGGTTGATTCTTAGGAAGTTTTTGTTCACGCTTTAAAGAAAAGAATAAGATTAATAGAAGAAATAATGTATTTAATAACTGCTCCTGTTCATAGGCAAACAAACGACTTAAAACAAAAAAAGAAAGAATGAAACAACCCTTTTTTAATGAAATATTCATAAGCTTAAAGTGTTGCTTCTGCCAATTGATATACCGCTCTAAATTATAACGATTCGCTTGAAGAATATGAATATCTTCAAGATAATCAAAACTAAAGATTAAACATAATAACAAATAAATCATTGTATTTATTCACTCCCTTCAATGAAATGATGTATCAGTGAAATAAAGCGATTCATTTGATGAAGATACGCAAAGTGATCATCGCCTTCAAACAAAATTAAGGCAGATATAGGAATCAATTCTGCCATTTTTTTCCCCATCCAAACAGGTGTTTCATTATCTTCATCTCCAAATACTAATAATGTAGGTGCACTAATTAATGGTAAACAATGACTTAAGTCTTGATTGACTACTTGAACTAATACCTTTCTTAAAAAAGGTGTAGCATTTTGATAATCAATACTTCCCCTTGTTGAATGTATCCTTAAGTGTTTCTTTACTTTAAATAATAAAACAGCACACTTTTTAGATAAAGTTAATGGCTTCTTAATCCCTGCTGCGCCAGTTAATACAAGCAACTTAACTGGATATTTAGAAGCATATCTTATCGCTATGCGAGCTCCAAAGGAATGCGCTATAATGATAGGATTATGCAATTGAAATTGATTAATAAAATTTATAATCTCTTGCATATAATCATTAAAGTTATCATAATCATCAAGTTCATTACTTAATCCAAATCCTGGTAAATCTAATAAGCACACTTTATAGTTTGATTTAAATGCTTCAAATATAGGTTCCATACTTTGCATGCTTAAACCCCATCCATGGAGCAAAATCATTGGTTGTCCAAATCCTTCAATGATGCTATTCATTTAATTACCTCCTAAATCATTGTATGATTAGAATAGCTTACTAAGACTAAAATCGACAAAATACGAATTCTTAATCCCGATAAATAAAAAGAGGAATTGAACATTGTTCAATTTCCTCTTATTTATCTTAACTCTTTGTACTTCCTTTACTTATCCTAAAAATAACACCATGAGTTGTATTCTCACCACTCACCTTATAACCATTAGCCTGTGTTACTTTATATACAATCGATAATCCTAATCCAAACTGTCCGCCTTGTCCTTTCTCAAAAGGTTTAAACAACGCATCAATTCGACTTTGTGACATTGAAGGTCCATCATTAGCAATTGTGAAACCTTTACTATCAAGATGGATATCAATTTGACTCTTGGCATAACGCAATGAATTCTCCATCAAGTTTTCAATAGTAATACGCCAAGGTTCTGCACTTCCTTTAAAATTAACATCATCTAAGTTGACTTTAATTTCAACATCATTACGAATTACTTTAGTCGCTAAAATAACTGATTCAACAACTTCTTTCATTGGAGTTTCTTGATCATCATTACTTTGAGAAACAAGATAATCAATTCGGTTAAGGAATAGTAAACTATGTACTTTCTTTTCTAAACGTTCAGCATTATCAATAATTACATCCACACTCTTTTCTAATGTATCATAAGGATAAATTCCATCCTTGATACTTTCACCATAAGATTTGATAGTTGCGATAGGTGTTTTTAAATCATGGGATATATTATGAATCATTTCTTCTTTTGTTTTTTCTTGTTTACCTAATTCTAATCTCATACTTACTAAAGCATCGGCTAATTCGCCTATTTCATCATTACGATTAATCTTTAGTTCAGCATCTTCTCCAACCCTAATCTTTTCGATATAGTTTCGAATCTGATTTAATGGATGAATTAAATATCCTACCCATACCATTAACACAATGAAGAAGGCTCCAACAACCACGACTGTTATATTGATAACCGTGCTTAGAAGGGAGTCTCGATAGACAGCACGATATTCATTTGTAACTAATGACACCACAGCGAAGTCTGGGCCTGGTATGTTCACTGCAAAGTACGTTGAGATATTTCCCTCATTATATGTATAATGTTGCTTAGAAGGGATTGTATCCATCTGCTGCTTTAATTTAATTGAAATGGTATCAATGAGATCTTGATTAGAATTTATACAATTATATTCAGCCGTATAATTCCCCGTCTTTGTATAGAAAACATGGCACATCATCTTATCTTCTTTTTGAAACTTAACAATCTCTTCAGGTTCAATCCCTATCTCATAAAGATTAACAATCGTATCTTGGTTACGGTCAATAACATTAAACATTTGATCCTTGATAAAGTCATCAATATTCCCTGTAAGATATACAAAGAAAAAAGCCGCGAAAAAAGTAATAAAGAAGAAGACTAAAACAAATAATTGCTGAGAGAGTGATAAATTTCTAACCCAAGCATTTAGCTTCTTCATTTTATCCTAACCGATAACCGAAACCATAAATTGTATGAATATTTAATTTCGGTAATTTCTTACGAAGTCGACGTAACGTATCATCAACGACACGGTCACTTCCATAGTAGTTTTCTTCCCAGACATTTTCTAGAATTTTTTCTCTTGAGAAGGCGACACCTTTATTACGAATAAACATCATAAGTAAATCAAATTCTTTGGTAGTGAGATCTTTCTCAATATCATTATCAAAGATTTTTCTTTGCTCTTCATCTAATTCATAACCATCAATCATAATACGAGCATTCTCAATTTTATAGGCACGCTTCATGATATTGTTCACACGAAGAACTAACTCCTTCGGTGAGAATGGTTTAGTGATATAATCATCACTTCCTTTTTCAAGTCCAATAATTCGATCAAATTCTTTATCACGAGCTGACATGAAAATAACCGGAACATCACTGCCCTGTAAACGTATTTCTTCAATTAAATCAAATCCTGACTTATCGTCTAACATAATATCTAATATCCAAAGATGGACATCATCATCAACAGTATGCATACTTGCTTGTTCATATGTATAATAAGAACGCACTTCATAGCCTTCTTTTTCTAAGTAACGCTTAACTAATTCATTTAAATCTTTTTCATCTTCAACCACACAGATAACTTTTTTCATATACTTCACCTCTACTAGTATTGTACCAAAAATTCAGAAAAAAAAAAGGACTTGTTTAAAGTCCTTTCAATTTAACTTTGTTTACTACATTAGACACAAATTTTTCACATAATTCATCGCTTTCAGCTTCCACCATGACCCTTACTAAAGGTTCTGTCCCACTTGGTCTTACTAAAATACGACCATTACTGCCTAATTGCCTTTCAACTTCAGCAATTTCAGCTAATATTTCAGGATCATTTTGCGCTTTTTCTTTATCATTGACTCGCACATTCACTAATAATTGTGGATAAATAAATAAATCCTTGCCTAATTCGTTAATTCCTTTTTCTTCATCCTTCATTACTTTACACAATTGTAGAGCTGTGAATAACCCATCACCTGTATTTTCATACTCATTGAAAATAATGTGACCACTTTGCTCTCCACCTAAAGTATATCCGAATTCTTCCATACATTCATAAACATATTTATCACCAACAGCTGTTTGCTTTGTTTCAATGTTTAGTTTTTCAAGAGCTTTGTATAAACCTAAGTTTGCCATAACAGTTGTAACAATGACATTATCCTTTAAGATATTTCGCTCTTTAAGGTATTTACCACAAATATACAGAATGTAATCCCCATCTAAGATATTACCTTCTTCATCAACAGCCATTACACGATCAGCATCTCCATCAAAGGCGAAACCAATATCATAATGTCCTTCACGCATTCTCTTTTGTAGTTCTTCTGGATGAGTAGAACCGCATTGAGTATTAATGTTAATACCATTAGGTTCAGAATGAATGACTTCAAGCGTTGCACCAAGCTCACTCATGGTTTCAATCGCTGTTGAAGTAGCAGAACCATTAGCTAGATCTAATAAGATACGTAGGCCACTTAAATCAACCTTACAACTCTCTTTAAGCCAAGAAATATAAAGCTGTAAACCGTCTTCATAATTAATTACTTTACCAATGGCTTCATTAATAGCATATGGTAATTCATCCTCACTTTCAAAGTATTCTTCAATGAGTTCCTCGACAGCAGGATCCATTTTTTTGCCATCACCATTAAATAGTTTAATACCATTATCATAATAAGGGTTATGAGAAGCACTAACCATGATTCCACAGTCAAATCCTTCTTTTTTAATTAAATACGAAACTGAAGGTGTCGGACAAACACCTAGTAAATAAACACTAGCACCACTTGCTGTAGCCCCAGCAGCCAAGCCCATCTCAAACATTGAACTAGATAAACGAGTATCTTTTCCAATTAAAATTTTAGCGTGACGCTGTGAACCGTAATAAGCTCCAAGATAGCGACCAATTTCAATCGCTTTATCCAACGTTAATTGATCATTAGCACGTCCTCTGATTCCATCAGTTCCAAAGTATTTTCCCATAATTTCTCCTGTCTTATTTATTGGCTTCTTTAATATTAACTTTAATTGTTGCTTTTTCTAAAGCATATTCTAATAATTTATTTGTTCCTGTAACATGAAGAGGTAATTCAACAGTTCCTGTTTGAGTTACATCAGCTAAATCAATATAAACAACAATACCATTACCTTCTTCTGCTTCTAATAATTCCGCAGCACCAAAGACATCAACACTTACTGAACGAGGTTCAAGTTCATCGATAGTCAACTGGTAATTCTGTGTGTTATTTTTATATTGAATTAATACATCATCAATCTTTTTACTTGCTTTATCAGCTAATTCAATCGTAATATTAACCGCTAATACACTCTTCTTTCTTACTCCACTTGGTAAGTTAATTGGCATAGTCAATGTTTGCGGGCTTGAATTAAAGTCCTTAACTGGCACTTGAATATCAATACCATTGATACTATCAAGAACATCTTGAGGACCATAAATAGTCAATGCTTGATGATCTAAAGAGTATTTAGAGATTGCTTTGTTATTAGGTATTTCACCAACTGGAATAATACTAATAGGTACATCTTTACTAGGGGTTGTTACCTTAACACTTGCCTTAACTTTATCTGGAACGATATCAACACTCATTCTATCACCATTTTGATCATAAGCAACAAGTGGAGCTTCATAAGTGAAATCACTACTTACATTACTTACATCAATTAAAGCCTTAACAACAGAAATGTTATTAATTGTTTCCTGAGAAGCACGAACATTAACATCTGTCCGATCGAATTCAGGAACAGATAACGCATAAATTGAATCCATATTCTTAGTATTAATATAGTCATAACCTACGGTAAAGGTTTGCGTTGTCTTCTTAGTAATCGTTACATAGACCGTTGAAGGATCAATGGATGCTTCAATACGGCTCGTTAAATTAGGTACCGATAAATTCACTTTATGAGTTCCTTCACCAAGACCCGATAAGTCAGCAATAACTCGTTGTGTTTTTTGAGTTTCAATCATTTGTAAATCAGCCATGCTTCCATATAAGTATAACGTTACTTTATCAGGTAACCCACTTACTTCATAAACCGAAGAGTTAACTTCACTTATAACGGCTTGATTCTCAAACTTAACACTATTTGACATTGGTTTAGAAATAGCAAACTCATCCGCTGAATTTGTAGCAATATAAATAATAATCGCTAAAACTAAAGCAACTTCTTTCCCATATCTTTGATTAAACAATAAACGGTCAAACCAAGAAC
>F144_Wood_Sandpiper__coassemble_43_pt1 | contig 22413 bp, 22 predicted proteins | sample F144_Wood_Sandpiper__metabat2_low_PE_003 | metagenome-assembled genome bin F144_Wood_Sandpiper
ATCTAAATATATAAACAGATATCAATTGCTTAAGGGCATTACGAAATATAGTTCCTAAGATTGATATGAATAAAATCGGCACTATGATTGATAACATACCTTATTTGTCTGAACTTACTGCTACTTTTCATAAAACCATGTTGAATGAACGTTATGAAAAAATGCTGCTTCCAGCTTTAAAAAAAGTGATTATATGGAAGGATTGATTTTTTAAGGAGGGAACACATTAAACAAAAAGAGGAGACAAAGACAAATGAATGTCTATCGCCTTTATTTTGAAACAGGGAAAAACCCTGTGTTAAATTGGTTAAACTTTTTAATTATAAATTTGTAGTATAACCATTTTAATTAGCTCTAAAAAATGGTATGATATGTCTAATTGAAATGGGGTTGTTTATGAATCAAATTATTAAAGAATTACTTGAAAAAATTAAACTTGAAGATGTGATGAGTGAGTTTGAAACAGCAGAACTTATTGATAAAGTTAACTATCATGAAGTATCACATTCACTTCAATTTCAACTAAAGCTTGATAAAAGCTTGTCTTTTATTGTGTGGAGACGGTTTATATCAGGTTTGATGATTGAAAATAGATATAAAGTAGAATTAAGTATTCACTGTGAAGATATTGAACCATCAATGTTAGAGTTAAAATCTTATATTGATTATTTTGTTAGTATTACACCTGATTTAAGAATATTTGAAGCTTATCAACCGATTCTAAACAAGGGTACCGTTATTTTTAATTATTATGATGAAAAAATGATGGATCAAGCCATTCAAGTAAAGCATTTACTTGAAAATGCTTTACATAAAGTAGGTATTTCTTGTCCAATATTGATTAAGGCAGTGAGCAGTAATAGTGAGAATATTCAAATTCGTAAACCAGTAGAATCGATGGTTAATACAACCTATGAAGAAAAGAAGATGAGTTTTGAACCTAAACGTAAAAATAATAATTATATCGATTTTAAGATCAAGGATATTACTGAAGCTTGTTTTAATGTGAAAATTACTGGTAAAATCTTTGATAAAGAAAATCGCACTTTGAAGAGTGGTAAAGATATTCAAACTCTCTATCTTGCTGATGAAGATGATGCAATTGTCATTAAACGCTTTGAACGTGGTGCTTTAACTAAAGAAGTACTTAATGAGATTGAAGTTGGTGATACTGTGGCAGTATATGGAAAAGTAGAATATGATTCATATTCTAGAGAACTTGTTTGTATGCCTGACAAGATTGAGAAAATGCAACCAATTGTAAGAAGTGATGTAGCTAAAGAGAAACGAATTGAATTGCATGTTCATACAAAATTATCGGAAATGGATGGAGTAAGTAGTATTACTGAGTATATTGATGCTGCTCTTCGTTTTAATCATGAAGCTATAGCCATTACAGATCACGCTGTAGTACAAGATTTCCCTAAGGCTCAACGTTATATAGAAAAGATTAATAAAGGCCGTGATAAGCCCTTTAAGATGCTTTATGGGGTAGAAATGAACATGGTTGATCCCTATTTAGAGATTGTTAAGAACAGTGATGATACGATCTTAGAAGAAGGTCGTTATTGTGTTTTTGACTTAGAAACAACTGGTTTATCTTCTCGCTTTGACCATATTATTGAATTTGGTGGACAATGGGTAGAGCATCGTGATTTAGGTAAGAAATTACAATTATTTATCAAGCCTCCAGTTGAATTGTCAGCATTTACGACCAATTTAACGAGTATCACACCTCAACAATTAAGTAATGCATTAACGCTTGAAGAAGCCATTGATCAAATCTTAGAGTTTATAGGTGATCGAATTCTTGTTGCACATAATGCCCAATTTGATGTTAACTTTTTAAATGATGCTTTACTTCGTTTAGGAAGAGCACCTTTAAAGAACCCAGTCATTGATACACTTGATTTATCAAGGTCAATCCATTCAGAGCGTAAAGCATTTCGTTTAGGTAATATCGCTCGTATTTATAATATTCGTTATGATGAGGAAGTAGCTCACCGTGCTGATTATGATGCAGAAGTATTAGCTCAAGTTTATTTGAATATGTTGAATGATTTAAAAGACGTGAAAACACTAAAAGAGTTAGAAAATCATTATGATGAAAATTGTTTTAATAAGGTTAGAAAGAAACATATTACAATCTTAACTAAGAATAAAGAAGGACTTAAAGAAATGTTTGAATTAATTACGATTTCACATACGCAACATCTTTCTTATAATGGGAAAAACACTTCAAATATTGTGGCAGAACCACGTATCTTCCGTGAAGAGATTAGAGAAAGACATGCTCGTGGTAATTTATTACTTGGAAGTAGTTGTTTAAATGGTGAAGTTTTTGAGATTGCTCAAACACGAAATGAAGAACAATTAGAAGAGGTAATTTCATTCTATGATTATATTGAAATTCAACCTCTTGGTAATTATATGCACCTTGTTGAACGTAATAGTATTGCTAGTAAAGAAAGACTTATCGAGATTCTTGAATCAATCATTACAGTAGCGAAGCGACTAGGAAAAATTGTTGTTGCTACGGGTGACTGTCATTACGTTGAGCCAGATGAAAAGAAAATTCGCGATATTTATATCAATTCTCAAGCTATTGGGGGTGTTCGTCATCCTTTATATATCTATAATCCAGAACGTCGACGACGTTCAAAGGCTCCTGATCAACATTTCAGGACAACGGATGAGATGCTTAAGGAGTTTGCTTATTTAGGTGAAGAGGAAGCTTATGAATATGTCATCACGAATACTCATTTGATCAATTCAATGATTGAAGAAGTAAAGCCTGTTTATGACAAGTTATTCCCACCTGATATCGTTGATTCTGATAAGAAACTCCGTGATTTATGTTATGAAAATGCTCATAAAAAATATGGTGAGGTCTTACCAGAAATTGTCGAAGCACGATTAAAAAGAGAACTTGACGATATTATTGGTCATGGTTTTTATGTGGTTTATTATGTTTCTCATCTACTTGTGAAGAAGAGTTTAGATGATGGTTATATGGTAGGTAGTCGAGGCTCTGTTGGTTCAAGCTTTGTTGCGACAATGGCTAATATTACTGAAGTAAATCCATTATCTCCTCATTATGTATGTCCTAATTGTACTCATTCAGAATTCTTTACTCATGGTGAAATTGCCTCAGGTTTTGATTTACCAGACAAAGAGTGTCCGGTTTGCCATCATACAATGCGTGGGGACGGTCAAGATATTCCGTTTGAAACCTTCCTAGGATTTGAAGGAGATAAAGTACCCGATATCGATTTGAACTTCTCAGGTGATTATCAGCCAACGGCACATAATTATCTAAAAGAGGTTTTTGGTGAAGACTATGTCTTTAGAGCTGGAACCATCGGAACAGTTGCGCAACAGACAGCCTTTGGTTATGTTAAAGGGTATGAAGAAGAAATGAGTATGGAAAATAGCATGCGTACGGCTCAAATATTGCGTTTGGCTAAAGGCTGCGAAGGTGTTAAAAGAACAACGGGACAACATCCAGGAGGTATCTTGGTTGTGCCTAATGAATTTAATGTACACGATTTTACACCGATTCAATTTCCTGCCAATAATCCATTCTCTGATTGGAAGACAACACACTTTGAGTTTCATGACATTCATGACAACCTACTAAAGTTTGATATTCTAGGTCACGTGGATCCAACGGCGATGAAACTCTTGGAAGAAATAAGTGGAATTGATCCCAAGACCATACCGATGAATGACCCTGAAACAATGAGGATATTCTCAAGTGTAGATACACTTATGATTGATACAACCAAGAATACTGAAGCAACAGGAGCTGCTGGTATTCCTGAATTTGGTACGCCTTTTGTTCGTGGTATTCTAGAGATGACTAGACCAACAACATTTGATGAACTTGTACGTATTTCAGGTTTATCTCATGGGACAGATGTTTGGTTAAATAATGCGAAAGACTTAGTTGAACAGAAAACATGTACACTAAAAAATGTAATTGGTTGTCGTGATGATATTATGGTTTATTTACTTCATAAAGGACTTGAACCTAAATTGGCCTTTACAATCATGGAAAGTGTCAGAAAAGGAAAAGGACTTAAAGATGAATGGGTTCCTGAAATGGAAAAACATCAAGTTGATTCATGGTATGTCGATTCATGCCGAAAAATCAAGTATATGTTCCCTAAGGCTCATGCGGTTGCCTATGTAATGATGGCAGTAAGAATTGCCTGGTTTAAGGTTCATTATCCACTGGTTTATTATTGTATGTTCTTTTCAATCCGCTGTGATGCGTATGATATTGATGCAATGATGGGTGGCGAAATGGCCATAAGACAGAGAATGAGTGATATTAATCAACGTTTAGCTAGTAATGAATTTAAGAATGATGTCTCAAAGAAAGAAAAAGATACCATTACCTGTTTAGAACTAGCCCTTGAAATGGTCCTTCGTGGATTCCGTTTTGGTAAGATTGATTTAATGAAATCAAAATCTACAACTTTTATGATTGATCCTGATGATCCTAATGTCATCATTCCTCCATTCACTAGCATCGATGGATTAGGTGCCAACGTAGCAGAGAGTGTCATAGAAGAAAGAAGTAAACGTCCTTTCTTATCAAAACAAGACTTACAAGAAAGAACCTCATTAAATGGTACGCACATTAAAAGACTTGAAGGATTGGGTGTTCTTGGTGAATTACAAGAAGAAAACCAATTATCCTTATTCTAGTATGCGAAAGGTGATTCTCTATTCATCACGTCATGGTTTCGCTAAACGTTGTTTAAAGGTATTAAATGAACAATGTGGTGAAAGATATGAACTCATTGATGAATTAAAAAAACTTGATTTAAGTGATATTGATGAACTTTTAATTGGAGGTTCACTCTACCATTCTCGTTTAAATAAAGAACTTGTCTATTTTTTGGAAGATCATGTTCATGAATTATGTAGTAAAAAGGTTGGCTTGTTTCTGATAGGATTAAAGATCGATCGATTACAAAAGAGCTTTGAATTAAACTTTCCTAAAGTTTTGCTTGATCGTTGCCCTCGAATCTATTTTGGTGGAAGCACAAACACTTCAACTCTTAATATTATCGAGAAAATGAAGATGAAACAAATCATCAAAAAATACGATTATGAATCAAATGATAAAGATATGATTCGATTAGATAACATTACGCGGCTATTAAATCGTGTTTCTAGTGAATAAAAGCGTAAAATCCTTGTATAATGCGATAATTCGTGCTAATATTATCTCAAGAACAAACGAGTGAGCGAGAGCTCACTCTTAATTTTGTCAAGTAAAGGAGTAATTTATGGACCTAGTGAGTAAGATCAAAGATAGTATTCTCCCTCTTTTAGAAGAACATGGAGTTCAACTCTACGAAATATTGTGGAGAAATGAAGGGAAAACCAAAATCTTACAAATTGCGATTATGCATAAAGACGGAACAATGGATATTGACGGATGTGCAGAAATGGCTGAAGTTATCGGGAATAAACTAGATGAACTTGATAGCATTACGTATGAGTATATGCTTGAAGTTTGTTCACCCGGTGCAGAGCGAGTTTTAAGAAGCTTAGATGAGGTTAAAGATGTGGTTGGAGAATATGTATTCATTAAGTTAATTAACGAAGTTGATAAGCTTAGTGAAGTCACAGGTACATTTATGGAAATCAATGATGATGAATTATTGATCCAATATATGAATAAAGCAGTTAAGAAGAAAATGAAGGTGAAATATTCAAATATCTCGCTCATTCGTTTATCAGTTAAATTTTAGTGAAAGGACGTACAAACAAATGAAACTGAAAGATTTTATGAAAGCAATGCAAGCGATTGAACAAGACCGTTCATTATCTCAAGAAATTGTAGTCGCTGCATTAAAGGAAGCATTAGCTAAAGCATATCGTAAGCATATTGAAATACCTGATGCATTAGTCTATGTAGATATCAATGAAAAAACAGGAGAAATTCGTGTTCTTCAACAAAGAACAATTGTGGAAGAAGTAGAAGATGATGAATTAGAAATTTCATTAGAAGACGCTAAACGCATTAAACAAGAATATGAACTTGGTGAATTAGTTGAAAAAGAAGTAAGTATTGAAAACTTAGGACGTGCTGCTGTTATTTTGGCTAAAAACGTTATGAAACAAAAGATTAGAGAAGCAGAAAAACAAGCTGTATATGATGAATACTGTGATAAACTAGATGATTTAGTGTTTGGAACAGTTGAATCAGTAGAGGAAAAATTCTGTGTTGTTAATATTGGAAAAACCTTAGCCTTAATGCCTAGGGTTGCTCAAATTCCTGGAGAACGTTATTTTGAAGGACAACGCTTAAGAGTTGTTGTGTCTGAAGTAAATAAAGAAACTAAGGGAGCTCAAGTTCTTGTATCAAGAGCTGATGGTAATTTAGTTAAACGTTTATTTGAAAAAGAAGTTCCAGAAATTTATCAAGGAATCATCGAAATCAAGGCAATTGCTAGAGATCCAGGTGAACGTTGTAAGATGGCTGTCTATTCAAAAAATGAAAATGTTGACCCTATTGGTGCTTGTATTGGGCCTCGTGGTTCTCGAGTACAAGTTATTATTGATGAATTAAGCGGTGAAAAAATTGATATCTTTGAATGGAGTGAAGATGTTAGTGAACTTATTAAGAATGCACTAGCACCCGCTGAAATTTTAGCGGTTATTCCAAATGGCGATCGTCGTGGTTTATTAGTTATTGTTAATGATAACCAACTTTCACTTGCGATTGGTAAAAAAGGTAAGAATGCTCGTTTAGCTGTTAAATTAACTGGCAGTAAGATTGATATTAAGTCTGAAGCAGAAGTGAATGAACTTGGCTTGAATTGGAAACAAATATCAGCAGATCTTAAAGCAGAAATGGTTGAAGCAGCTGCGAAGAAACGTGCTGAAGATCAACAAAAACGTTTTGATGAACATGTTATTGGGGATACTAAATTTGATGAAGAAATCTTTAATGAAATGCAAACTACACCAATTGTTGAAGAAACAAAGGATAAAGTGATTGCTGAAGAAGTTAAGGAAATTGAAGTGAGTGAAGTAGAAACTAAGGTCGTTGTTGAAGAAGAGAAAAAAGCAGTTGAATCTGACTTAGAAAGAGCAGCTCGTATTGCTAAAGAAAAACAACGTGTTGAAGGATTAAATATTAAAGAGAAACAAGAATTTGTTTCTAAGTTTGAAAAAATTGCAGGAGCTACAACAACAAAAACAGCAACTGCAGTGCGTCCTCGTTACAAGAAATTTGAAGAAAAACGCGAGGATGAAGTTGAAGTGCGTCGTAGACCTACTTTTGATTTAAAGAAAGATTACGAAATGAAACCAATTTATTCAGAAGAGGAATTAGCTGAAATTGCTAAGACTGAAGCTGAAGAAACAGAAAAAGATTGGATTAATAACGAAATTGATTTCGATGAATTTGAAGAATATTACGAAGAATAAGGAGGGGTATAATGAAAAAAATCCCAATGCGAAAATGTGTTGTGACGCAAGTTCAATACCCAAAGAAAGAATTAATCCGTGTGTGTAGAACACCTGAAATGAATGTGATTATTGATCTTAATGGAAGAAGTAATGGACGTGGTGCTTATCTAAAGAAAGATTTAGCTGTCATTGATTTAGCACAAAAGAAAAAAGCTCTTAATCGTGCTTTAGAATGTGTTGTTCCAGATGAAATATTTGATGAATTAAGAACGTTGGTTCATCATGAATAAACAAACAGAAGGATTAATTGGGCTTGCAATGCGTGCACGTAAAATTGTAAGTGGGGATTTATTACTAGGTGCCATTCAAGGTAAAACAGCTAAGTTAGTGATTATTGCGAATGATGCGAGTGAGAATACCAAAAAGAAATATGTAGATAAGTGCACATACTATAACATAGAGTTTGATTTTGTTGAAACTTCGGCAGAATTAAATCAGGCAATGGGCACATGCAACCGCATGGCTATCGCTATCTGTGATGAGGGCTTTGCGAAAAATCTTCATACTTGCTTGAAAGGCTAGGTGATATTATGGCAAGACAAACGAATAACAGAAATCGTAAGAATAACAATTATCAAAACAACAATTTTCCTAAGAAGGAAAGAGTTGAAATAAAAGAAATAACTTACTCAGGTGTACTGAGTGTAGGTGATTTAGCACTTAAATTACATCGCTCTGCGAGTGAATTAATTAAGGTATTGTTCTTACTTGGTAATATGGTTACCATTAACACTACATTAGATGATGAAACCATCGAACTTTTATGTTTAGAATTTAACGTAGAATGTACGAAAGAAATCATTATCGAAGAGAGTGATTTAGAAGAAGATTTAAAAGAAGTAGAAGAAGATGAAACTAAATTAGTTTCTCGTCCGCCAGTTGTAACTATCATGGGTCATGTTGACCATGGTAAAACAACTTTATTGGATACAATCCGTAAAGCACGTGTAACTGATGGAGAGTTTGGCGGTATTACGCAACATATTGGTGCTTACCAAGTCAATGTTAAAGGAAAGAAAATCACTTTCTTAGATACACCAGGACATGAAGCGTTCACAGCAATGAGAGCTCGTGGAGCACAAGTCACTGATATTGTCGTTATTGTTGTAGCTGCTGATGACGGTGTTATGCCACAAACTAAAGAAGCTATTGATCATGCTAAAGCAGCAGGAGCACCCGTTATTGTTGCCGTTAACAAGATTGATAAACCAGATGTTAATTTCGACCGTATTATGGGAGAAATGTCTGAATATGGATTGATGCCTGAAGAATGGGGCGGAGATACAATGTTCTGCAAGATTTCAGCTAAACTAGGTACAGGCGTTCCTGAATTATTAGAAGCCATTCAAATTCTAGCTGAAGTAGAAAACTTTAAATCAAATCCGAATCGTTTAGCGACAGGAACTGTTATTGAAGCCAAACTTGATAAAGGACGTGGACCCGTTGTTACTCTATTAGTTCAAAAAGGTACACTTAAAACAGGAGATAACATCGTTGTTGGCTCTTGTTATGGACGTGTTCGTAAAATGGTCGATGATCACACTCGTGAAATTAAAACTGCAGGACCTTCATCACCTGTTGAAATTATTGGTTTAAATGATGTTCCAGTTGCCGGTGATGTTTTCAAGGTCTTTGAATCAGAAAAGAAGACCCGCCAAATTGCTGAAACACGTAATCAAGTACGTATTGACAATGAACGTAATTCATCAAGTGCTTTAACATTAGATGATTTATCAAAACAAATTGCTGAAGGTAACATCCAAGAAATTAATGTTATTGTTAAAGCTGATGTACAGGGTAGTGCTGAGGCTGTAAAAGCATCACTTGAAAAATTAGATGTTAAGAGTATTCGCGTGAATGTTCTTCGTTCTCAAGCTGGAGCTATTACTGAAAGTGATATTGTTTTAGCTAGTGCTTCAAATGCCATCGTTATTGGATTTAATGTTCGTCCTTCCGCAATGGTTCGTAAAAAAGCGGATGAAGAAAAAGTGGAAATTCGTCTTCATAACATTATCTATAAAGCATTAGAAGAAATGGAATTAGCCATGAAAGGAATGCTTGCTCCTGTTTACCATGAAGTGGTTATTGGTCAAGCGAGTGTTCGTCAAACTATCAAGGTTAGTAAAGTTGGTACTATTGCTGGATGTATGGTTACTGAAGGTATAATTAAGAAAGACTGTATGCTTCGATTAATTCGTGACGGAATTGTTATCTATACAGGACATATCGGTTCATTAAAACGTTTCCAAAATGATGCGAAAGAAGTAGCCAGTGGTTATGAATGTGGTATCACAATTGAAAACTATAATGACATTAAAGAAGAAGACATTATTGAAGCTTATGAAGATCAACAAGTTGTAGAGGTGGCATAATATGCCAGGCGCTAAACAAGATAAAATAAACAATATTGTTCAAAAGGCTGTTTCTGAAATTATCCAGTTTGAGCTTAAGAACCCTAAAGTTGGTTTTGTTACGATCACAGATGTTAATGTAACCAGTGATTTATCTTATGCGAAAGTCTTTGTTTCTTTCTTAGGACAAGATGCTCGTAAAGAGGCAGGGCTTAAGGCTTTGAATCAATCGAAGGGTTATATTAGAACCTTATTAGCTAAACGCTTAACGGTTCGTAAGACACCTGAACTTATCTTTGTACTTGATACTACTTTAGATAAAGGAAATAAAATTGAAAGTATTTTGCACGATATTAATAACAAATAACTGCTAACGCAGTTTTTTGTCTATGGAGGATGTTATGAGTATATTAACAGTTGAAAATGTTAGTCATAGTTTCGGAGGAAGATCGATTCTAGAGAATGCTTCATTTCGCTTATTAAATGGCGAACATGTTGGATTAGTTGGTGCTAACGGTGAAGGAAAATCAACATTTTTAAATATTATTACCGGTAAATTATCACCGGAACAGGGAACTGTAGAATGGTGTAATCGTATAACTACGGGTTATTTAGATCAACATACAGTTCTTGAAAAGGGACAATCAATTAAAGATGTCTTAAATAATGCTTTTGCCTATTTATTCAACTTAGAAAAAGAAATGATTGAAATGTATGAAAAAATGGGAGATTGCAGTGAAGCCGAGTGTGACCATTATATGGAAGAAGTAGGAGTTATTCAAGATATCTTGGACCATTCTGGGTTCTATATGATTGACGCTAAAATTAATGAAGTAGCCTCTGGATTAGGATTAGTTGACTTAGGTTTAGATAAAGATGTTTCTGAACTTTCAGGAGGACAAAGAACTAAGGTTTTATTATGCAAATTATTACTGGAGAATCCTATGATTCTAATTCTTGATGAACCTACAAACTATTTAGATGAAGAGCATATTAATTGGTTAACAAATTTCTTGAAAAACTATGATAATGCGTTTATTTTAGTATCTCATGATATTCCATTCTTAAATAGCGTGGTTAATATTATTTATTATGTGGAAAATTGTGCATTAACTCGTTATGTCGGAGATTATGCTAAGTTTGAAGACTCCTTAGCGATGCGTAAACGCCAACAGAATGCAGCTTACGTTCGTCAGCAGAAGGAAATCGATGATCTAGAAGACTTTATTCAACGAAATAAAGCGCGTGTTTCTACGCGTAATATGGCGGCTTCAAGACAGAAGAAATTGGACAAGATGGATTTAATTAGTAAGCCTAAGTCTAAGACTAAACCAGAGTTCAACTTCAAAGTTGGAAGAACACCTGGAAAGATTTTGTTTAAACTAGAAAACTTACAGATAGGTTATGATGAGCCTTTAACGAAACCTTTGAACATAGAGTTTGAAAGAAATCGTAAGATAGCTATAAAGGGAGTCAATGGTTTAGGTAAATCAACGTTATTAAAAACCTTAACAGGAATCATTAAACCTTATAGTGGTCAAGTTGAACTTGATCCATATCTAAGTATTGGCTATTTCGAACAAGAAGCAGTTAATGATAGCAAAACAGCTCATCAAGAGATGTGGGATAGCTATCCTGGAATGAGTAATTATGAAGTGCGATCAGCGCTTGCTAAATGTGGACTAACCACCGATCATATTGAAAGTAGTATGATGGTATTATCTGGAGGAGAAAATGCGAAAGTGCGTTTATGTAAAATACTAAACCAAGAGAGCAATGTTCTAGTTCTTGATGAACCTACAAACCATTTAGATGTTGATGCTAAACAAGAGTTAAAAAAAGCAATTAAAGAATTTAGAGGAAGTGTACTTTTAGTAAGTCATGATCCAGAATTCTATGAAGATATTGTTGATGAAGTTATGAATGTAGAAGATTGGACATTAAAAATAATCTAAGTGAGGGAACCTTATGAATGAACAAATCATTAAATTAAAGGAACAATTTAAAGGGACAATTAATGAAACAATGATGATTGAATTACGTCAATGTATGAGTGATAAACTATCAACAGATGAAGAGTTTTACTATGTCATGTGGATGTTGGCTAAATATTATGAATCCATTGATAACAAAAATGCTTGTACTTATTGTTGTTTGAGAGCAAATGAAATTCTAAAAATGAATTCTATTAATCCTCGTAAACGTTCTCCTTTCTTACACTTCACACGTTTTACTCCTGAAGTGGTGGTTAAAGCGTTGATTGATGAAAAAATAGTATTTATGGCTGACAAGAATGCTCATATCTCTAATCAATTATTGATGATTTCTTTCTTATTTGGTTCACTTATTTTCTTGATGTCCTATTTGATCATACGCATGGAATTCTTTGCTTGTATCATTCAATGGGTTTGTTTCAGTACATTATCCTATTTTATGGCTATCAACAAATCAAAACGCCGTTATTTTACACTACAGTGTGCTGCTAGTGGTAAGTATATGGAAGATATAGATAAAACATTTGATGAGCAATATTAGCTCATCTTTTTAATAGAAAAAGCAAGAATCAAAGGATTCTCGCCATATCTTATAATGCGTTTCTAGTGTTTACAATTGAATCCCAAGTGGTTTTTCCAATCGTTCCATCAATTTGTAAGTTGTATAAATATTGGAACTGTTGAACGCCAATTCTCATTGCGCTACCATAACTTCCATCAACACGAACGGGTCTTAGGCAAGGATTGGATTCTGCAATTTCGTTCAAGTATTCTTGCATTTTGAATACATCAATACCAGTATTTCCTGTTGTTAAATAATAGGAAGAACTAGCTACAGGGATATTTGTAGTAATCCCAAGTGATTTTAATGTTGCAAAGATTGAGTCCCAAGTTGCATTACCAATAACTCCATCAATTGGTAAACTTTTAACAGTTTGATATTCGCGAACAACATTTTGTGTTTTAGTGCCAAATTCGCCATCTTGAACAAGACGAGTTTGAATAATACCTCTTTCTTGGAATAAATTAAAATAAGCTTGAATTTTATTTACAGCAATACCAACATCTCCGAGTCTTAATATATAACGTGTGTACATAATCATCATTCTCCTTTCAATTCATAATATGATAAAGGAAGAGGGAAGTATGGGCAACTTATTAAGATTTATTAGTATAGGTAGAGGGAAGCATAAACTTTAGTGAGGCAGAATGAATGGTAATCGTAGGATTTGTGTATTCACTCATTTCTCCATCAATACAAAGTGTAAGGGGCTTTTTACTAAGTATTTCAACTTTACGTCCTCTTTTAAAATGAATGATATCTTTATACATTGTTTGAAGATGCTCACCTCGTTTATAAATGTTAATTAATTTCAATATTTTGAATCTTGATAAAGTAGGAATTAATATAATATCAATGAGTCCATCCTGCATATCACTAAAAGGAGCTGCTTTATAACTTCCTCCATAGTATTGACCATTGGCTAGGACAGAGAAGGTATATTCACGATCACTTTGAAGTTCATCATCAATTACAAACTGCATTTTATTTCGTAATGATGTAAAGAATGAATAAATTAAGGATATATTATAAGCTGAAGAGCCGTTGACTAACGGAAGTTTCTTAAATTTCTTCATATTTTTTGCAATTGCTGCATCAAAACCAGCATTAATAATATTGATAGCATAACGGCCATCGACTTCTAAGACATCGATGATTTTTTCTTTAGCATGAACCATTTGATTTAAATCAAGAAAATCCTTGATAGCATCATAAGCAAATGATTTAACAAAATCATTACCTGTACCAATTGGAATGGAAGTTAAATGAACATTATCATAACCAAAACAACCATTTAACACCTCATTAAGTGTCCCATCGCCTCCACAGGCATAAAGATAGATATCTTCATTACTTAAAGCATACTTGCGTGCTATGCGTGTTGCATCGCCAATTCCACTTGTTGTTTCGATACGATAAGTGCCTTCAATTTCATTATTTAAAAATAACTCATTGATTTTAGCTGCAATTGGTTTTGTTTGATTTGATTTACCAGCAACTGGATTTATAATGAAGATATGTTTCATGGCGTAACCTCTTTTACGATATTATAAATTAAATATCAAATGATAACAACTAAAATAATTAATTACAGAATAGTCATAGAACTATACTTTTATGCTAATCCAGGTATAATAGTATCAAGGAGGCTTTTATGGAAACAACATTAATTTTTTGGATTATTGCTTGTTTGGCATTTATTTTCGTTGAAGCTATAACGCAACAATTGGTTGCCTTGTGGTTTGTGGCAGGAAGTGCCTTTGCTTTAATTCTCAGTTTATTTGATATTAATTTTGAACATCAACTACTTATCTTTGTCATAGTGTCCTTAACTATGTTGTTACTACTTCGTCCCTTACTTAAACGCTTACTTGGCAATCATGTCGAAACAACGAATAGTGAGAGTAATATTGGAGAATTAGCGATTGTTACACAAGACTTTGATACTTCAACGAATGAAGGACGAGTTCTCGTAAATAATATGGATTGGGCAGCACGTAGTTTAGAACAAATTGCTTTTAAAAAAGGCGAAAGAGTTATTGTTTCAAAAATAGAAGGCGTTAAGTGTCTTGTTCGAAGAGCTTAACAGAAAAGAGGAAAAAATATGAATTTTTTAATTTTATTAGCATTTATTATACTACTAATCGTGTTTATTTCATTTCATATTCGCATTGTACACCAAGCACAATCCGTTGTTGTTGAACGTTTAGGTGCTTATTTCGCTACTTGGGGAACAGGAATTCATTTCTTGATTCCGTTTGTTGATCGCGTAGCATCAACAATTTCATTGAAAGAACATGTTGTTGATTTTGAGCCTCAACCTGTTATTACAAAAGATAATGTTACTATGCAAATTGATACAGTTGTTTATTTTCAAGTAACAGATTCTAAGTTATATGCTTATGGTGTTAATAATCCAATGATGGCAGTTGAAAACTTAACAGCAACAACTTTACGTAATATTATTGGTGATTTGGACTTAGATGGTACATTAACTTCTCGTGATTTAATTAATACTCAAATGCGTGCGATTCTTGATGAAGCGACGGATAAATGGGGTATTAAAGTAAACCGTGTTGAGTTGAAAAACATTTTACCTCCTCGTGAAATTCAAGATGCGATGGAAAGACAAATGAAAGCAGAACGTGAAAGACGTGAAGCAATTATTCAAGCTGAAGGACGTAAGACAAGTGAAATCTTGATTGCTGAAGGGGAAAAAGCTTCAACAATTCTTCGTGCAGAAGCGGTTAAAGAACAAAAAATTAGAGAAGCACAAGGTGAGGCTGAAGCAATTGAATTAGTTCAAAAAGCAATGGCTGATGCGTTAACTGTAATGAGTGCTGCTAAGATATCTGACAATGTATTAAAGATTAAATCATTAGAAGCTTTAGTTAAGGTGGCTGATGGTAAGGCAACTAAGTTAATTATACCTAGTGAATTACAAAATGTAACTGGATTACTTGCTTCAATGAAAGAAGCTGTTGATTTAAAGAGTGAATAAGAAGCAGAAATGCTTCTTTTTTCTATTGTTCATTGAACTTCTAATAATGTTTGTTATAATTAAGTAGTTTAATGATTAGGAGGAAGGGTACTATGAAGAAAATTAACTTCGAATTATTAATTCGTGATCGAGTTCCCGCGATTATTGAAAAAAGTGGACGTAATGTTATCGTGGAGCAAGCTAGTCCAAGTGAATTTAAAGAATTATTACATTTTAAATTAAATGAAGTCTTGAGTCACTATGATAGTAGTCATGACATCCTTGATTTAATCAAAGTAATTGACGTTGTTGAAGCATTAGCTAAATTAGAAGGATATAGTGAAGAAGACGTATTAAAGATTAGGGAAGATATTGTTAAGAAAAAGGGTTCATATGATAAACGTCTTGTTCTTAAAGAAATCAATTATGAATAAAGTGAGGAAGCTCGCTTTTTTTCTGTTAATTTTACTTTTTTGATGTTAAATTAAACATCTCATGTGATATAATTAACATGGTTTAAAATAAAAAGTAATTTTAATTAATGTAAAATATAAGGAGATATATATATATGAGTTTATTTACACATGAAGCGAGACAGTTTAAATTTGATGTATTGAGGGAAGTTGCTCACCGAAGTTTTAGTGGAAATATCGCAGATTCACTGGAAGATGAATTAGCTCGTCTTCTTATACCTAATAATGATGCATCTTTTAGATGTTGTGTTTATAAGGAGCGCGAAATAATTCGTCAAAGAACTAGAATGGCTCTAGGTAAAACTCCTATTGCTAAACCTAATCACAATCAACAACAAATTGTTCAAGTTTTAGAAGCTGCCTGCGATGGTTGTACGATTCATAAGATTTGTGTGACTGATAATTGCCGTAAATGTATGGCAAAGAGTTGTGTTGCTTCTTGTAAATTTGATGCACTGAAAATGGGATTAAACTCTGCCTATATCGATTATGATAAATGTAAAGAATGTGGAGCTTGTGCCAATGCTTGTCCTTTCAATGCGATTGTTGAAACAATGCGCCCATGTCGTAAGAGTTGCCCCGTTGATGCAATTACGATGGATGCTAGTAATATCGCTTCAATCAATGAGGAAAAGTGTATTAATTGTGGAGCGTGTCAATCAGCATGTCCATTTGGAGCTATTGAAGATATTTCTCAAATTGTTCCCGTAAGTGAAGTATTAAGAGATGGGAAGGCCATGACTGCTATTATTGCTCCTGCAATTCAAGGACAAATGGATAATGCAACATTGCCTCAAATTAAGCAAGCTATCCGTTTGTTAGGGTTTAGTGATGTGTTTGAAGCAGCAATTGGTGCTGATGCTGTGGCTTGGTATGAAAAAGAAGAATTATTAAAGCATAAGGCAGAGAATGTTAAATTAACGACTTCTTGCTGTCCTGCTTTTGTTAATATGGCAAGACTTCATTTCCCAACTATTTATGAAAAGAATGTTTCATCAATGGTTTCACCAATGGAGGCTATTGCTCGTTATATTAAATCTAAAAAGGATACAAAGGTTGTGTTTATTGGACCTTGTGTTGCGAAAAAACAAGAAGCAATGCAAGATTTCTCACAAGTGGATTATGTCCTAACCTTTGAAGAATTGGCTGCTTTACTCGTTGCTAAGCATATTGATGTTGAAAGTGTAGTCCCAATAGAAGGGGATGAAGCAAGTGGACATGGACGTGGATTTGCAATTGGTGGAGGTGTTTCTAAAGCTGTAGCTCAAGCAGCTAAGGAGTGTGGAGATGAAGAAAGTATTACTTCAATCTATGCTGATGGATCCTTCGAATGTAAAAAGAATTTATTAATGATGAAAGTCGGTCGTTTTGATGCGGATATCTTAGAAGGAATGTGTTGTCCTGGAGGTTGTATATGTGGACCTGCGGCAATTGAAACACCGAATAAGGTTAAACAAAGAATGGCTAAAGAGAACTTGAGTGTTAAGGATAAGACAATTCAGTCTACCTTATCATCAATGGATTTCTCACAAATTAACTTACACAAATAGGAGAACCAACATGGTAACAATTGAAATTTGTATCGGAAGTAGTTGTTTTGTTAAAGGAAGTAATGAAGCAGTAGAATTTCTTAAGGCTTATATTGCAGAAAGAAAATTAGAAGATAAGATTGCATTAAAAGGAGCTTTCTGTATGGGCATGTGTACAACAGGCTTAGGTATTCGTGTTAATGGAAAGCAACTAAGTGGTGTTACTTTAGGGAATTTACAAGAAAAGATTGAAAAAGAGTTAGAAGAGATACTATGAGTTCTATCATCTCGCTTGAAGAGAATAACTGTAAAAGCTGTTTAAAATGTGTCAGGAATTGTCCTACAAAAGCAATATCATTTCAAAATGGACGTCCTGAGATTATAGAAGAAGAGTGTTTATCTTGTGGTCGTTGTTATTTATACTGTCCACAAAGTGCTAAAGATGTTAAGAGTGATTTAGCGCTTGTTCAAGCTTGGTTAAAGGCAGAGGAAGAAGTAGTAATTTCAGTTGCTCCCTCTTTTCCTATTGTATGGCCTAATTATGGAAAATTAAAACAAGGTTTACTTGAACTTGGGTTCAAGGCTGTGGAAGAAACAGCACAAGGAGCTGCGATTGTTTCAAGTGAATATTCAAGATTATTAGAAGAGGGTAAAATGGAAAACATTATTGAGACATGTTGTCCAGTCATTGTTCGCCTAGTCGAAACCAGATTTCCGGGTCTAATCAATCAATTAAGTCCTGTTGCATCACCGATGATTGTTCATGGGCGTATGCTTCATAAAGCCTATCCAAATGCTAAAGTAGTTTTCCTAAGCCCTTGTATCGCTAAACAAAACGAAATGAGTGATGTGCGATTTGCGGGTGCTGTGGATGCTGTTTTAAGTATGTCAGAAATGGATGAATGGTTGCTTGATACTGATTTATATGATGAGAGTGAAATTGTTCAAGAAGATAATATCGCTCGATTATATCCAGTAAGTGGTGGAGTTACTAAAACCATTGCTGAGTTTCATGATTATAAACGTTTAGCAGTTGAAGGATTAGAACGATGTGAAGCAGCCTTACAATCCATTGAAGATGGTCACTTAAAAGATTTCTTCTTCGAAATGAATGCTTGCCATGGAGGGTGCCTTGGTGGACCTCATCTATATGCTTATAAAGAAAATGAATGGCTTGCTCAAAGTCGTATATTTAAACAAGCTATTGGGAATAAGATTACCTATAGTGTTGCACCTGTTGATACATCGGCAGTCTTTGAAGATAAGTATGTACCTTCATTAACATTTAATGAAGAAGATATTGATCAAGTTCTTCACCTTATGGGAAAAGCTAACTTTGCTTCACAACTCAATTGTGGTGCTTGTGGCTATAATACATGTCGTGAAAAAGCGATTGCTGTTTTAGCTGGAAAGAGTGATCCAAAACATTGTTTACCTTATGCACTTGAAAATGCTGAATCTATTTCACATCTAATTATTGAACATACACCTAACGGTATTATTGTTCTTGATTCATCTCGTAAAGTTAAAGAAATTAATCCTTCGGCGATTAAGATGTTAAATTTACAAAGTTTTAGTGTCAAAGGATTTGAAATTGAAGCTGTTTTACCAAGTAATCAAATTGGTAAAGTACTTGAAAAATTAGAAAAAGTAAGTTATTTTATTGAAGAATATCCAGATCATCAGAAAGTAATTGAACATGCCGTTATTCCTATTAATGAAGAAAATGCGAGTGTTATTATCCTAATGGATTTAACTGAAAAAACGGAACAAGAAGAACGTTTAAAACAATTAAGACGTGATACAGTAGCTTCAACACAACGTGTTATTGATAAACAAATGCGTGTTGTTCAAGAAATCGCATCCTTGTTAGGTGAAACAACAGCTGAAACTAAAGTCGTTTTGACTAACTTGAATAAAACAATGGACGGTGATTTAAAATAATGAAGATTCATGTTGAAACTTATGCAGCTTCTTTGAATAAGAAGAATGAAGAATTATGTGGAGATATGGTTAAAGTTGTGCGCAACGCTGAATCATGTATTTTAGTCTTAGCTGATGGTTTAGGAAGTGGTGTTAAAGCTAATATTTTAGCTACCTTAACTTCTGAGATTCTATCAACAATGCTAAATGAGGGAACAAGTATTGAAGAAGCTATCGAAACAATTACTTCAACACTTCCTGTATGTAAAACACGAGGAGTTGCTTATTCGACTTTTATCGTGGTTCAAATCTTCTATGATGGACGTGTTTTCTTAGCTGAGTACGATAGTCCTAATATTATCTTAGTTCGTAATTATAACGAAATCCCGATTGAACGTACTGTCCATCTACATTCAAACAAGAAGATACGAGAAGCACGTTTTACCGTTCAAGAAGGTGATCGTCTTGTTCTATTCTCTGATGGAATCGTTCACGCAGGGGTTGGTTCAATCCTTAACTTTGGTTGGGATACGAAGGAAATTAGTCAACATATTATTGCTATGCATCAGCCTAATGATACTGCAAGAGTGACAACAAAGAATCTCCTACATGCTGTGAATGATTTATATCAAGGCTTACCAGGAGATGATTCAACGGTCGCTGTTGCTCGTATATTAGCACCAAAAGAATCAAGAGTTATGGTTGGACCTCCAAGTAACATGGAAGATGATGAGCGAGTTGTACGTGAGTTAATCGCTGCACCAGGTAAGAAAATTGTCTGTGGAGGATCAACTTCTCAAGTGGTAGCTCGTTATCTGAAAGAAGAAATCTTGATGGATGATTTATTAAGCTTTTCTGGAGATGTTCCACCCATTGCTAGAATCAAAGGCATTGATTTAGTTACTGAGGGAGCATTAACATTAGCGAAAGCCTTACAGTATTTAAAAGAATGTAATAAGTCAAAAGATTACTATGAACAATTTTTAGAAGCAGAAAGAAATGATGGTGCCTTTTTATTAGCCCATACATTACTAAGTGATTGTAGCGCTATCAAGTTCTTATTTGGAACAGCTGACAACATTGCTCATGCTTCCATTAATTATTCACCAATCTCATTAAGTCAAAAAGTAAAAGTTGTTGAAAATATTGCTGAAGAACTTAGAAAATTAGGGAAAATTGTAACCGTAGAGAAGTTTTAGTCATAATTCGACATAAGTTGCATTGAAACCTTGCTAAAATCATAGCGGGTGATACAATGAGCAAAGCACTTTATGCTGTAAACGATCGAACAATTGATATCTTCAAAGGAAGTGAACAAGCTTTCATTCATCTTGTTACCACAAGTTGTGAAGAGCAGAAAGCAGTTTTTATTCAACATAATGACCTAAGTGAATATATCGATTGTTGTCTAGTTTATTTTGGTGAAGAAAATATTGAAATTAAGCAAAACCTAATTATTTATCATCAACCCTTATTTAATCAAACGTTTACGCTACTCGTAAATAAAGAGAATATCATTGTTGAGGATATTACTCATAATCCTTTCTTTGAAGTAATGATTAGAGTATATCAAAATTGGGCAGAAATTGATGAATTAGGCAGTGTTTTTTGGCTTGGCTCTTGTCAAAAGAGTATAAAACGTGTAGAATAAACATATATGTTAGGAGGAATGTTCGATGGGATGGATGTCGTTATTATACACAGCCCTTGGATTAGTCATTGGATTAGGGCTTGGATTTTATTTTACTAAAAAGAAATTTGAAAAAGAACTAAAGGAAAACCCACCAATTAATGAAAAAATGATTAGAGCTATGTTCATGCAAATGGGAAGAAAACCCTCAGAAGCACAAATTAAGCAAATCATGAAATCAATGAATGCAAACAAATAAACACAGCTAGGCTGTGTTTTGTTTTAGGAGGACTACTTATGATTAAGAAAACCTTAAAATTTGTAACTTCATTCCTGATTGCTTGTATCCTATTGTTAACTGTCTTAGGATTTCTACAATATAGACAAGTAATTAAAACGGAAAGTATCGAGAATAAAATTATAAACATTCAAAATAATCTAAATTATGTACCGATAAATCATATATCAACTCATTTGATTAATGCAACGATCGCAATTGAAGATAAGAGGTTCTATGAGCATGGTGGAATAGACCCTTTTGGACTCATTCGCGCCGCTCGTGATTCTATCAATGCTGGCGGGATTGTGGGTGGTGGAAGTACCATTACGCAACAGCTAGCTAAGAATATGTACTTTAGCCATGAACCTTCATTAATCAGGAAAATCGCTGAAATGTTTGTTGCCTTTGATCTAGAAAGAAATTATGAAAAAGATACCATCTTGGAATGCTATCTTAATATTATAAATTATGGAGACAATTATTTTGGCATCAAAGAAGCTTCTGAAGGATATTATCATAATATGCCATCTAAGTTAACTCTTGATCAAGCCTCAACACTTGCAGGAATCCCTCAATCTCCAAGTAACTTACAGTTGAGTAATGAATCAGAATACACAAAGCTAAAACAAAAAGCAGTCTTAGAAGCAATGGTTCGTGAAGAAATGATTCCACAAATTTTAGTTGATGAAATAATTAGTAAGTAGATTTCTTAGGGAGTTTACTTACTTTTAATTTATAAAAAAACACCCTTGGTAGAGAGATTTTTTCATCTAGAATAGTACACTTTTATGGATATATATAAAGTATACTCCATAATTTTCCATATTTCAATAACTTTTATGATAATGAAATAAGGTCCTATATTTTGCGTTTTTTTCTATGTCTAAAAATGTGTACTTTTATAGACAAAGGAGAAAAAATGATGCAAAAGAATAACAAAAGAGCGATTGCTACTTATGCAATGGTCTCAGCACTTGTTTTATCGGCGACAGTTACGCCTGTCAAAGCTGCGGGACAATGGCAAGAAACAAATGGGAATTGGAATTACACAAATGAAGGTAAACTAACAAAAGGTTGGCAATCAATTGATAACAACTGGTATGCCTTTGATGAAACAGGGAAGATGCAAACTGGATGGATTGCTAGTGCTGAACACTGGTATTTCTTAGGTGGAAGTGGAATCATGCAAAATGA